>Ga0310124_10001075_pt1 | contig 19217 bp, 22 predicted proteins | sample CB11b_AW_Bot5_MG_FD_203507 | JGI IMG/M metagenome (GOLD analysis project Ga0310124, IMG submission 203507) | Marine microbial communities from Western Arctic Ocean, Canada - CB11b_AW_Bot5 | ecosystem: Environmental > Aquatic > Marine > Oceanic | place: Canada: Western Arctic Ocean | collected... | reverse complement strand
CTACCGCAACAGCAACATCTTGCGCGGCCCTAAGATCCCCTCCGGGCCACTCTCCGCCCCAGGTGTTACGATCCGATACAGATAGACACCGGAGGAGACGCGGCGGCCGTCGTCGTCGCGGCTGTCCCAACGTGCCCGGTAGCCACCGGCAGCACGCACGCCTTCACGCAACACACGCACACGCTGCCCGGCGATATCGTAGATGTGCAGTTCGATCTGAGCAGCACGAAATACGTGGTAGCCGATCATGGTCTCGGCATTGAAGGGGTTGGGCACATTCTGCTCGACGAGAGCTGCCCACGGCAGGCCGATGTGTAGAACGGCCAGTTCCATGAGCCGGCTCCGCTTGCCGGCGTCAGCGCCGAAAAAGTCGGCGAAGCGGAAGAAGTCGCTGAAGTCGACGATCCCGTCGCCGCTGAAATCTCCGCCAGGACGGAACCTTGGGAGGTGTCGCCATAGCTGATCTGCTCAGCCGATGTCTGCAAGGCGACAGCAGCAAGCGCGTTGACGGCGGCACGGTCGTGCAGCTTTGTGAGCAGTCTCTCGAGGACTAGACGGCATGCCGGAGCCGGCTTGTCCTTGGTCGCGGAGCGGGTGAATTGTTCTCCGGCATAACGCTCGAGTTTCAACAGTTCGCGGTCGATCAAGATCCCCGTGGACGGGCGTGCGGCGGGACGAGCCTTGGTACGACTGTCGGCGACCTGTTGACGGACCTGCTCTGCCAGCTTGTCGATGGTGCCATCACTGCTGGCTCGGACCACCGATGGGACCGGGGTCAGCAATAGCAACAGGCTGGCGGCAAGCAGATAGCACAGGAAGGTGGCAGATCGGAAGCAGGACACGCTGGCATCCATCGGGGTCTCCTGTTCTGACGCAGGTCTCTTGTAAAGTACGATGGCGTACTGGATCTGCAACGGCATCAGGGCTCAATGGCCTCATACAGAAAAGGGCCGACCCTCCCATGCGGGGGGCCGGCCCGGAAACAGCGCTTGCGTCATCGCTCAGGCGCTGATCTTCACCTCGATCTGTTTCGGTTTGGCTTCCTCCGCTTTAGGCACGGTAACGGTGAGCACACCATCGCGGTAGATGGCGATGATTCGATCGGCGCTGACGGCGGCGGGCAGGTCGAAGGAACGGGTAAAGGTGCCGTAGAGGCGCTCGGTGTGTGTGGACTTCTCTTCCGATTCACCATTCTTTGTGCGCTGCCCACTGATCGTCAGGCGCCCATCGACGACGGTGACCTCGAGATCGTCACGGCTGGCACCGGGTAGATCGGCGGAAAGGACGTATTCGTCTTTGCTCTCAGCGATATCGACCGATGGTCGCCAGGCCAGGGGTCGCGCTGTGTCGTTGGTGTCGTTGGCGCTGCCATTGCCATTGCCGTTACCCCAGAAATTGCCAAACAGTCGATTGGCGTCGCGGCTCAGGTCGAAGATGTCAGCGGGTTGCCAGCGAACGAGTGCCATGGTGTAGCCTCCAGTGGAGATGGGTGATGTGTTTTGGCTTCGCCGAGCCCCATTGCAAAAGCCTCGCAAAAGCCGTACCAACCCGTCTTTCACTGGAGAATCCAATACATCCGCAACTCGCCCCTGTCACAATGACGTGATTTACGGAAAATTCTGGCATGGCTTCGATCCGCACTGCCATATTGGCGTCAATTTTGCCGACTGCCTCGCTCCCGCAGTGATTCCTGTCTGCGGCGATGAGCCAACTCCCTCATATCGATGGCAGGATCGAACTCATCTACGATCTCGATACCGAGAATTTCTTCCAGTACGTCTTCCAGCGTCACCAGCCCCGCCAGGCCACCGTATTCGTCGATGACGAGGACGAGATGCTGCCTGGTTTCCAGCAGGCGTCGAAGGAGCCGATCGACACTGAGAGATTCGGCGACGAAGTCGATGGGGCGCATGAACTCTTCGAGGCGTCGGTCCCATTGGGCTTGGGCCATGGACGTGAGCACGTCGCGCCGAAGAACCATGCCCACCACGTCGTCTGCATCCTTGTCGTATACCGGAATTCGGCTGTGGTTGAAATCGGCCAGCCCTGGGGAATCTTCCTTCAGCGCCCCCACCGTCTGCGCCACATTGAGCGATGAGACCACCGTTCTGGGCGTCATGATGTCCCGCACGTCTTTGTCTTCCAGGGAGAGGATATTTTCGATCACCGCCGCCTCACCGGCACCGAGGGTGCCCGCTTTCAAGCCCAGTCGGGCCATGACGGTGATCTCTTCAACGGACACGTCGGACTCGGCGCCATCACGTGCCAGCAGCGTTGTCAACTGACCGGTGAACCAGATCAACGGGCGGAAGATCCACACCAGGGCCAGCAGCGGTCGTGCAATCACGCTCGCCAAACCCCGAGCGTGGAGGACACCGATGGTTTTGGGAATAACCTCGGAGAACACGAGAATCGCCAATGTGAACAGGGCGGAGAACCAGGCGATATTCGAGATACCCCAGTTATCTCCGTGCCCAAATACATTCACCGCTGCTGCACCTGCGATGGCGGCGCCCGCCGTATTGGCGATGGTATTGAGAGACAGGATCGCGGCGATGGGCCGGTCCACCCTCTTGCGCAAGTCACGTAGAATCCGGCCGGAGGTTCGGCCTGACTCGGCCATCGTTTCGATGTGTCCGATGGGGACCGAGTAGAGTACGGCTTCGAACAAGGAACACAGGGCGGAAACGCCGACGGCGACGCCCACAGCGATGGCGAGTTCGATCATCTGACGCCGGCCATGTGAATGGCGCTAACGCTGTCCATGTGCATGCCGCCATTGCGGCTCACCATCGCGTCCTCCTGGAGGTAGATGTGAGTTGCCGGACAGGCTGGTGGCCGGCAGATACAGATGCTACGATATTGAAACCTTCCCTCACCTACAATCGGCCAGGAGTGCCACATGCCCCACCTGAGTTGTGCGGACAAGGCTTTCTTCAAGGAGAATGGTTATCTCATCCGGCAGGATCTGCTGACGCAGGAGCAGATCGACAACGCTCGTGATGCAATCTGGGAGGGCCTCGAAGCGGACCGCAGCAATCCGGCCACCTGGATCGGCGCCGGCCCCCGTGTGCCCGTGCCTTCGAGCCACCCGGCGATTCGTGCGACCGTGATGGAATCGCCTGTGTTCAGCATCGCTGAGGAGCTCGTTGGTGAGGGTCAACTGAATCCGGGCGGGCCAGGCCCAAATCTGGTCTTCCCCTCTGGCGAGCAGGACTGGTCCGGCCCCAGCCACGGCCACCTCGATGGTTATTACACGCCGACGAATGGCGTTCCCGAAGGCACAGTCGGTCTATTTCATGTGGGTACCACGATCTATGTAGAGGATATCAAACCACAGGGAGGCGGCTTCACCCTCTGGCCCGGTGTCCATCGGCAGGCGGCCGAATACTTCAAAACACACTCCTTCCTGAGCATTCAGGGAGGCACCTCTCGGGAGGTCTTCGATCTGCCCGAACCATTGGAGGTGACGGGACCTGCGGGCACGGTCTGTTTCTGGCACGGGCAGATGGTGCATTCCGGTTCCCGGAACTGCGCCCGCAATATCCGCATGGCACTCATCGCCCGGCTGTCACGAAAAGATCTCAATGACATCCGCTTCGAAACACCGGACGATATGTGGCAGTACTGGGAAGGGATTAATTGATGCAGATGCAGATTGTCATGAGCGCAGCGTCGTTACCCGAGGCAGGATTGTCTGCGGTGCTCGACGCCGCCCAAACCGCCGGGTACAACGCCGTCCAGTTGTTCCGCCACCGGACCGAGGCCAGTCTGGCCCATCCGCAATCCTCGATCCGACAGATCCGCGAATCTTTGACTGCCGCCCACATCGAGCTCGCGTCCTGCGAAATCCGTCCACTGACCGGGCGCAAAGCGGACACCGATGAGCGCAACCTGCCATACAACCTCAGGCAACTGGAGTGGGACATCCACCTGTGCCGTGCACTCAATGCGCGCACTTTGGGTCTGCGTGGTGGTGACGATACGGAGGAGGCGCGTCAGGACTTGGTGGAAGGTATCAACCAACTCGCTGAACGGATCGACGATGTCACCCTCGCCGTAGGCACACAGGCTGGCAGTTGTCTGGCCACGGCAGCTGACATCGACGCCCTGGCACCCTCCTTTGCCAACGACGTGGGCCTGATGCTCGACACGGCAGAGCTACTTGCCTGCGGCCAGGATCCCGTCGCCATAGCCGACAGCTGGGGCGCCAGGCTACGGCTCATCTACCTGCACGATGTGCGTGCAGGGGAGTCCGTCGGCCTCGGAGAGGGGGAGCTCGATCTGACGGGTCTGCTCAAGGTGCTGTCGAAGATCGACTACAGCGGTCCCGTCGTCGTCGAGACACCCGCCGACAAGATCGCTGCCGCGCGGCAGCGATTGCAGTCATAGCGTTATATTTTAACCATGCAGATCGCCGCATTTGCCGACGAGATCAACCGCGAGCAACTGACTCGAGCTGTACAATTGGCCACCCGCTGGGGCGTGGGAGCGGTGGAAATTCGATCGTTGCCCGGTGGCCGATTCCCGCGTGGCACAGCAGAAGAATTACACGCAGCCGGCCGCCTCATCACCGATGCCGGGCTTGTCGTCTCCGGTGTCTCACCGGGCCTCTTCAAGTGCGCCGTTGAGGATGACGAAGTCACCTCGGGTATCGCCGAATTGTTGCCCCGAGCCTGTGAATGGGCCTGCCAGTGGGGTACGGAGCGGGTCTCCATCTTTGGTACGGGGCGCGGTGACAGTCCCCATGGTTCTGGACAATTTCCGCCTCAGGTCGTCGACACGCTCGGCCGCATGTGCGACGTCGCACTTGCCTCGGGGTGCAGACTCGGGCTCGAAAATGAAGCGGTCTGTTGGGGCGACACCGGGGCGGAAGCGGCGGCTCTCATTCGAGCTGTGGGTTCGGATCGCTTGACGTTGTGCTGGGACCCGGGTAATTCCGCTCGTGCCGGGGCGGCCGATACCCACGCCGAGTATGAGGATCTCGCCGACCTGGTCACTCACGTGCATCTGAAAAACTTCGACGCCGAAGCCGCTGCATGGTCGCTGCTGGATTCAGGTGTCATCGACTGGTCCAGGCAACTGCACGCCCTCACCCTCAACGACTACAGCGGCTACCTCGTCATCGAGACCCACACCGCCACCGAGCCCGCCAACGTGACGCCACTCTCTGAGGCCGGCGAAAAACTCGCCCCCCTCGAAGCCAACACGTTGCGCAACCTGCGTCACCTGCGCGCCCTGCTCGACTGATCTTGTCCGCGACCCAGTCCCTCGCCACCCGCACAGTACGCGGCGTTTTCTGGACGGGAAGCGCTTTCGGCATGCAGGTGGTCACCACCTTCGTTTTCTACGGCATACTAGGCGCCGAACGCATGGGTGCTTTCGAGTGGGCGCTGATGATCGTGATGTTTCTCGCCCTGTTGTGCGACCTGGGCCTTGGCAGTGCCCTTGTGCAGGACCGTGACGCCGGGGACCAACACTTCACCGCCGCCTTCTGGGTCTGCCTTTTTTTTGGTCTCACCACAACCGCCCTCGTCGTCGTGATGGCGCCGTGGCTGGCGGCACTCCTCTCGCGTCAGGATACCGTCGGTTTCGAACCTGTTCTGCGCGGCATGGTGCTGCTCGTACCATTTGCCGCCGTCTCCGGTCTGTTCCGCGCCAAGCTGCAACGGGACCTGCGTTGGCGTGCCATGGCGGCTGCCGAGATCGCTGCCTCGGTGATCCATGCGGCAACCGCCTTCGGTCTGCTCGCCATGGGTCATGGCATCATGAGCGCCGTGCACAGCGCCGTCGCCCGCGAGGCGGCTCTGCTTTTGGGCATGGCGTGGACGGCACACTGGCTACCGGCTACACGATTCAACATTGATGCCGTGCGTCGCATTCTCGCCTTCGGCCTGAATCTCACCGGCTCACGTTGCCTCAACTACCTCAACAGCAATCTCGCACGAGGTGTGATCTTTGTCTCGCTCGGTGGTACCTCCCTGGGGTACTTCAGCTTCGCCAACCGCTTGACGCTGTTGCCACTTGTGCGCATTTCGACGGTGATCACCCGGGTCTTTTTTCCCACCTTCTCCGCCATCGTCGATGATGACGCACTGCTGCGCCGCGCGTATCTGCGTTCCGTACAAGCCGTGGCCCTCGCCTACTGGCCCGTGCTGGCAACCCTGTTCGTGCTCGCCGAACCAGTGGCGCTGCTCGCCAACACCGATATGGGGCCCGCCGTGTGGCCACTTCGACTGCTGGCACTGGCGACGGTGATCAAGGCAGTGGGCGCCGGTGTTGGCTCCGTATTCCTCGCCAAGGGCCGCGCCAGTTGGGCGCTCTACTGGTCTCTGTTCAGTCTCGTCGTGCTGATCCCGGCGCTGTATTGGGGAGGCAGCCACGGTGTCGCCGGTGTGTGTGTCGCACTCGGTGCTACAGGAGTGGTATTTCTGGCGTTGTCACAGCACCTCGCGAACCGGCTGCTCGACATCGGCTTCGGCGCCTACTTCGACCAGCTCTGGCGCCCAGCTCTGGTGGCAGCGATGACGGGTGGTGCCGTATTCGGCTGCTCGCCGCTGCTGCCGTCGACACCCATTTTGGCCTGCGCTGCCGGGGGTGTGGTGGCACTGATCGCCGGGCTTGCGGCGCTGCGTCTGTGCGCCTGGAAGGACATAACGGATATGGTCGCTATTGCACGGGGCACATCAGCAGGTTCTGGTGTGAATACCCTTTCCAATGTCTAGGACCCCCAGTACCTTCTCAAGTTGACTCAAGACAATTGCAAGGCAGCGCCCGCCGTTGCCCGTTACCAGGAGTGGAGTTGAACATGGATCCCCAGAACGGCCAGCCCGCCACCGCCCGGCTCAAAACCGGCCTCGCCGAAATGCTCAAAGGGGGCGTCATCATGGACGTCACCAACGCCGGCCAGGCGAAGATCGCCGAGGACGCCGGTGCCGTCGCCGTCATGGCCCTTGAGCGCGTGCCCTCCGATATCCGCAAGGAGGGAGGTGTCGCCCGCATGTCCCCGGTGCGCACAATCCGCGAGATCATGGGCACCGTCTCCATCCCGGTCATGGCCAAGTGCCGTATCGGCCACTTCGCCGAGGCCCAGATTCTGCAGGCCCTCGGTGTCGATTACATCGACGAAAGCGAAGTCCTGACACCAGCTGACGAAGTCTATCACGTCGACAAGTTCGCCTTCGAGGTGCCTTTCGTCTGTGGTTGCCGCAACCTGGGCGAGGCCCTGCGCCGCATCGGCGAGGGCGCCGCCATGATCCGCACCAAGGGCGAGGCAGGCTCAGGCAACATCGTCGAAGCGGTGCGCCACATGCGCACCCTCATGGACGGCATCCGTCGTCTCACGATCCTGAGCCCGGAACAGTTGATGACAGAGGCCAAAGAGCTGGGTGCTCCCTACGATCTGGTGCGCATGATCGCCGAAAGTGGTCAGCTCCCCGTGCCAAACTTCTCTGCTGGCGGTATCGCCACACCAGCCGATGCCTCGCTGATGATGCAGTTGGGCGCCGAGTCCGTCTTCGTCGGTTCCGGCATCTTCAAGTCGGAGGACCCCGCCAATCGGGCCCTTGCCATCGTCAAGGCGACGACGAATTTCGCGGATCCGGAGATCCTCGTGCAGGTATCTGAGGAATTGGGAGAGGCCATGCCCGGTATCGAGATGGGCACCCTGGCCGAAAGCGAGAAGCTGCAGAACCGCGGCTGGTAGGGCGGCACGCTTCAGCGTTTCACATTGAGCGATCAGAGGAGGCGTCCCCATCGGGGCGTCTCCTTCTTTCTTTTTTTTGATTTCGATGGGAGTCACGATTGGTGAGTACGTCTGAGGAGCGGCCCGTCATCGGCGCTCTGGCCCTGCAGGGAGACTTTGCCGCACACTCGGCGGCGTTGCAGCGGTTGGGAGCTGTTGTGAGACCAGTGCGCAAGGTCGCTCAGCTCGAGGGGCTGGATGGGCTCATCATACCCGGTGGCGAGAGTACGACCCTGATCAAACTCATGGACGTATTCGATTTCTGGGATCCCCTCAAGAGCTGGATCGAGGCTGGCCATCCCACCTTTGGCACCTGCGCCGGTGCCATCCTGCTTGCTGCCGATGTACAGAGCCCGGCGCAGAAGAGTTTGGGCCTCATCGATATCACAGTCGAACGCAACAGCTACGGACGCCAGATCGACAGCTTCGAGGGCCACGGTACCTTCTGCCCCGAATCAGGTGCCACTGTCGAGATGGATATGGTTTTCATCCGTGCGCCGCGCATCACCCGCGTCGGTGCCGACGTGGAGAGCTTGGCCGACTGCCGTGGCGACACCGTCGTCGCCCGGCAGGGCCATATCCTCGTATCGACATTTCACCCGGAGCTGGGTGCCGGGTCGAGGTTGCACGAATACTTCCTGCAGATGGTGCAGCCAACGCTGAAGTAGACTGCTACCCACCAGCGCCGGCTAGAATTTCAGCTGTAACCGAGCGGTGAAACGGTTGATGCTGATGGTATCGTCGGCGAAGATGAAGTCGTGCTGGTATTGCAGGCCGGCGCGCAGCATATCGGTGATCACCACCTCGGCGCCGACACTTGGCGCGATACCGAAGCGGGAGTCGCCAACATCCGGCGAGTACAACTCGGCATCGAGACCCAGATGCCAGTTGAATGGTTCGTTCTGCAGAACGTTGCGAATTCCTACCGAGTAGATGCTGCTCTTCTGGTCCCCGGCGATGTAACCGTACCCGGCCTGCACACCGAGCCATTCCTTTATCATGTATCCGACCTTGGCGCCGTAGATAAGATCGGTCTGCTTATCCACAGCGGCGGCACCAAAGAAGGGCTCGATGAACAGGCTTCCCGGTGTCCCGTAGTGAGGGTACCCACCCCGCCCCACTTCACTGCCCTCGGGGCCGTCGGTGCGACCCGTCGGTGGCTCGTCGGCGGCTGCCGCCGCGGTCCCGGCAGCGATCAGCGTGATAACGATCCAGCTTTTCATAGTCCGATGCCCTTCTTCTTGAAGGCCTTGGTGATCTCCTTATGGTCCGTCCAGATGATCTCCGTCGTCTCGATATCGGTCAGCTCAAAGGTCGTCTTGTAGTAGACGAGTTTGTCATTGCCCACCTGCTGCACATTCGACGTGATCACCGTGCCCAACATATACCGTGCCGCGCGCTGCTTGCCCGGGCCTGTTGCCTGGTTTGGATCGACATAACCAGAGCCCTGATACTCGTACTCCTTGGCGATCTCCTCGCGTGCCGCCTTGTCGAGAAAGGTGAATTCGCCGCTGTTGATCAGCGCCGTCTTTACGTGATCGTAAAGGGACTGCAGATCGATATGCTCCGTCGTCCGATTTTTCGGCGTCTCCAGGATCACCACCGGCTTGTCCAGGGCGTCTCGCTGCTTCCACGCCCCGAGGGACTCGATGACCTTCTTCGCCACCAGCTGCATGTCATTCTGGTTCCAGCGGTCATCGAGCATCGTGATCTGCTCAGGATCCTCGTAGGTACCCCGTGTGAAGGCCCGTGGTCCGGCGCAGGCAGACAGAGTTGCTGCGGCAACGGCCAGTATGGCGAGTTGGATCGCTCGCATTTTCATCATTTCTCTCATCTCTCTAAATCGCAAAGGGGATCAGTCCCACTCGCAGTCGAAATGCGAACGCTCCAGGTGCCAGGTGCCAGGCAGCATCGCATCTTGCCGATTCAATACCTGCAGCGAGCAACGGCTCTGCAGCGAACTGGCGGGGTAGTTGAAGGTGAATTCTTGCGCCGCCTTGCGGTCCGCCGCCGGGATATCGGCTACGGTGTAAATATCAGGACGGGTCGAGGTAAACACCAAGGCACGCTTGCTGCCGTGCACTTTCAGCGGCACGCGGGCGACGAAACTGGCACGCCGCACGCTTTTTGGCAGCAGCAGATCGGTGTTATCCATCTGTGTGCGAGTGGCGCGACCAAGTCCCTCCTGCAGGTTGCCAAAGAACACTCTGTCGCGATCGCCGTCGGGAATAATGAGATAGAGATATCCCTTGCGCGCCTGGGTGGAGACGGCGCCGGCACCGCCAAGGCCCTCGAAATCCATCTGGATTGTCAGGTCGAGCGCGCGATTCGGCGCCAGTGAGTGGAGCGACATGCCCTGGATGACGCCCTCGGATACCCCGCTCTGCTTGAGGCGGATCAAGGAGGTGACGGAGGCATCGCATGCACAGCGCCGCTCCTGCATCATTTTGATGACGGCGGCATCGGTGAATTCCGCATCGTGTAACCGAATTACGTCATCCAGCGTCAGCGGCAGCTGCGCCGACCGCTCATAGAGAGGGGGCAACGCGCCACCTTGCCAGTCGACGATGTTGAACACGGCGCCTGCCGGCATGGCGCGACGACCGACGGCATCCTCCGCCGATGGCTGGGCCGACAACGACCACGCCGCCATGAGGGTTAACGCCACCGCGAATCCTTGCACTCTTCTCATAATTTCCCAGTCTCCTGTAGCGACTCTTTAGCGAAAGCTGCGCCAGCTGAGAAACAGCGGCCCGTCACCGTTGGTCTCCAGATCGGTGAAGGCATGCTGATCGATGACGGACCCTTCTGTGTTGATAAACTCCAGAACCACACTTGTCGTTCCCGGTGGTATGGCTGCACGCGCCATCCAGATGGTCTGCGGCAAGGACACCCAGCTGCGTGTATCCGCCGCTTCGGTGCCGGCGCCAAAGAGATTGACCAGAATGCCGAGAAACTCATTCTCGTCCTCCGCCTTCTTGGTGGCCACCCACTTGGCGATGGCTCGAGCCGCCGTACGGAGGAGGATGGAATCCTCCTTCTGTTGCAGCGATTTGGCGGCGATGGCATCGAGGTCTTCCACCAACCAACCCCGGCTCACTTGGTCGCCGATACGCAACCGAACGCCGGTGACTGAACTGCGCCCTGGCTCGAACACCGGTAGGGCGACACGGAGCCAGTACTTCACCTTCCCCCTGTGGTAGAGGTGGGGGTTGTGGTAGCGGCTGACCATGCGATCGGAAACGACCCAGACATGGGCAGCATTTTCATTTTCCATGATCGGCAGGCTGAGTTCCTGTTGCCCTTTGCGGCCGACGAAACCACTCTCGGCGAAGACTGTCACCGTGCCCACCGTGGGCGCCGGAACCTTGCTCGCATAGGCATCCAGTCCCCAGCGCGCCTGCAGATCCTGCCACTCCTGGAGAAAGTCGAGATGCCTGGTCGTGCGTTGCAGATCTGTCGCCAGCGGCGCCGGTGGTGTGAAACCGAACTCCTTCTCGTAGGCGGCGTATCCCTTGGCGGCATCACGGTAGGAGATGTAGGCGTCGTTCACCTCGTCGGCAGCCTCGAAGAGGTGACCCGTGAGGTACTGCAGAAAGGCGTCATTCTTATAGCTGAGTTTGACTTCAGAGGCCTGTGCAAAATCAGCGAGTCGAAGATTTGCCTTGCGGCCCTCTACCAGGGCTTCTTCCAATGCACCGAGACGCAGGTAGTTGAGAGCTCGGTAGTAGTGGATGAGGACGCGCTCGAACTCCTCGCCGCTGTAGGCCCGGATTGCGTCGTTTGTCAACAGGGAGGCGATCTCACGGCTCACCGAACGGGTGGAATTCTTATCGATCAGTCGTTCGGCGCGCGCGAACTGGTTATTGGACGCTTGCCAGTCACCGGCGTAATGCAGCAGCAGCCCTTTCTCCACTCGGTAGAGGAACAGATTGGTGCTCCCCGAGGGCTTTTCCAGCTTCTCCAGGGCGCCCGCCCAATCCCGGTTCTGCATGCGACCAAGACTCTTGCCCATATAACGGGCATACCCGGCTGCACAGCCGCCAACGCCGATACCGAGCAATAGAGACACGGCGAGCCACCACCTACCCCCCAGCCTTCCCCTCCCCTTCATACCGTGATCCAATCCATTGCGCCTAAAGCGTCAGCTGAGCGAGGTAGATGTCACTCGGTGTGGGGGGTTGAGTGGGCAACGGCAACCGTTCGTGTTGTGAGTAATAACTCATCAGGATGGCTTTTCTATCAGGTGCCAGGGCCAATCCACAGTAGGAGCAATCACTCCCACTGGGCAAGGTGAGCAGATGATTGGCACGCATCCCATCGATCTGCCAGACGCTCGTATGATGCCCTGCCGGGTCATGTCGTTCCCCAACCGAGGTATAATAGCCCTCGGGCAGGTCGCTTTCCTGCGATCGTCCGGCGACGATCCAGTGCCCGTCGCCTGTCTGCAACATCGCCGGTGCATGGATCATGACCCCCAGATCGTGCCAGGCCCAGTTGTGATAGGGGGCGACACTGACACCGAGCCACGAATGATGATCCGGCTCGAGGGTGCGTACTACAGAATGCAGGACTCCGGGTTCCGGCGCATAGAGCACGGGCTCCCCCGGTCCCCCGCCGGAGCGCATTTGGGTGACGAGGCGCCAGTCCAACAGGTCCTCGGAACGCAACAGATGGACGGTACGCATGTCGCGATCATCGCGACGACCGAAGTGATAGGCAGCACACCAATAGGCGCCATCGGCGGCGAGCAATCGCCAGAGCCAGTAGTTGACGCCATAGAGCTGCCGCGGTGTCGACCAGCTTGTCCCGGTCCCGAGTCACGGCGACATGCGTGATCAGATCGTGCGTTGTGTCCGTCAGCGACCTCGTCGTGCGCCAACGGGGCACCCAGGTGCCGAAGCTGACGGCGAGGCACTCGGCGGTGGCCAGCAGCTTCGGATCGCGGTCGTCACCCCCGGTATCGAAACTCACAACCTGCTCCCACTCGGTCAGATCTGTCGAGCGCAGGAGGATGACATTTCCAGGGGGGTCGATCCCGTGACTCTGAGCCTGGCGATAGCCGAGATAGTAGTGGCCGCGCCAGTACGTCAGATCGGTGAAGGCGTTGTGATAGCCGTCGGCGACGACCTTCTGCAACGAATTCAACTCAGCCATCTACATGGATCCTATCTGGTGAACATACCGTTGGCACTGTCCTGGGTTGCTGGAAAATAGGTGTCGCCCTACCCTTCCGCTCATGAACGAATCGAAGGGGATCTCAACCGCAGTTGTTGGCTACGGTTTTGCCGGCCGTTGTTTCCACTCGTACCTGGTCTCTCTGGCGGCACCAGCGCTGGCGTTGAAGGGTATTGTCTCCAGCCGGGTGGAGGCCCGGGCTGACATCACCGGGCGTCTTGGGGTGCACGCGTGGGAGCGCTTCGAAGAGGTGCTGAGTGACGACGATGTGGAACTCGTCGTGCTGGCCACACCGAATGACCTCCATGCATCGCAGGCGATCGCCGCCCTGGAAGCGGGCAAGCACGTGGTCACCGACAAACCGATGTGCCTCGATGGGGTCGAGGCAGATGCCATGCTGGCGGCGGCGCAGGCATCTGGACGAATCCTGACCGTGTTCCAGAATCGACGCTGGGATGGCGACTATCTGACGGTGAAACAGTTGCTGGCAGAGGGTCAACTCGGCGACCTGGTGTATGCGCAGGTGGCGTGGGGGCAGTACGGCGCGCCGCGTTCCTGGCGTGGGGAGGCTCATCGTGGCGGTGGCAAATTTGTCGATCTCGGGGCACATATGATCGACCAGGCGTTGCAGCTGGTGCCGGCGCCACTTGAACGCGTCTATGCCCGCTTGACGGATGCCGGTCTCGATAACGACGTGGAGGACCACGCCCATTGCGTACTCTCCTTCGCCAATGGCGCCGAAATCCACGTCGTCACCTCCTCCCTGGCGCGTATCTCCATGCCACGCTGGTATGTGCTGGGCACAGAGGGGGCTTTTGTGAAGAACGGGGTTGACCCACAGGAGCGGGCAATGATCGATGGCAACATCGATGGCGCCACCGAATCGGAGCGCGACAACTGGCCACGTCTACGGCGTGAGCTCGCCGGACGCTCGACAGAGACGGTGTTCGACGGCGTGCCCGGTCGTTGGCGCTCGTTCTACGAAAATGTCGCCGCCGCCATCCGCGGCGAAGCGGAGCTGGCGGTGACACCGGCGAGCGTACGCGCCGTGATGGGCGTCTTCGATGCGGCGCGCGAATCGGCTCGAAGTGGCCAGGCCATCGACATCGCGCCCTCTTGAACCGTCGCAGCCGTGAGGTCAGCGGCGGCGAGGAGTCCAGCCTCGACGTCCGCAGCCAAGATCTCGACATCCCCTTCGACGAATACGTCAGACGGTCGAAATTTCCCGTCACCCTCGTGCTCGACAATCTGCGTTCCGCCTTCAACGTGGGCTCGATTTTTCGCACCGCCGACACAGCGCGTCTGCAGCAGATCATCACCTGCGGTTACACCGCCCATCCACCCCATCCGCGACTCGACAAGACTGCTCTGGGAACGATCGACTACGTCGACACGACGCATGCTGAGAGCACGATGGCGGCGATCACCGAATTGCAGTCACAGGGGGTTGCTGTGTGGGCGCTGGAGACGACCTCTGCCAGCCTTTCCTACACCGAAGTGAGTTACCCGCGGCCCGTGGCACTCGTGCTTGGCAACGAGGCCCTCGGCGTAGAACAGGAAGTCCTCGAGGGCTGTGACGCCTTGGTAGAAGTCCCCGTCTTCGGCTACAAGAACTCGCTGAATGTCGCTTGTACCGCGGCGGTGGTTGTCTACGAGATCCTGCGCCAGTGGGGGTACGAACCGGAGGACTCGTGATCACCTGGAAAACGGCTCTTTGCGATAGCGTCGGGCCAGGTCATGGCTGCTGTTTTGGTCTGGAAGTTCCAGCACTCGCTTGAAACTGATCGACGACGACTCGTGTTGTCCCAGTTCGTCATAAGCCATACCGAGATACAGATTCGCCAGCGCACAATAGCCATTGACAGCCTGCTCGTCGACGCTGTCGCCCAAGGTGCGCGCCAAGCTATCCGCGGCGGCGAAACTGCGAATCGCGGCGGCTCGACGCCGCTGACGGAAGGCATTCTTGCCGATGTAATACAGCGCTTCGATGTGGCCTCGGGTGTGATACCCGGCCGCAACTGCCCGGCTGCGCCGTGACACCTCTTCGTACTGACCGATACCCTCGACCCAGCGTCCCAGGGCGATGAGGGTGCGCGCCCTGTACCGATGAAACAGTGCGTTCTCCGGATACAGTTCGTGCAACTCCACCAGATAGGGCAAGGCTCGGCTGTTGTCCTTTTCGAAGAGACGGTAGATCTGCGCCATGAAGTACAGCGCTTCGGCACGCGCATAGCGCCCCTGTCTGGCAACCTCCTCAAGCTGCTGTAGACCAAGATCCCGATCGCCGGCGGCGAGGAACAGCATCACCGGACGTACGATGGGATATTTCTTCGGGATGACGGCGGCGAAGTAGTTGTAGATGCCCTGGCCGAAGAGGATGTCTTTATTCGACGGCTCCAACTGGCGACTCTTTTTCAGCAGCGGCAGGCAGCGCAGGCCGTCACGAGCGGCGCCCATGAACTGGTGGCGATCGCCGCGCAGGCGTCCGCGAAAACCGACGGCGCCGCCCTTGAAGAGAATGGCGTCGAAGTCGTCGGGGTCCCGCTCAAGTCGGCGATCACAGACATCGATACAGCGCTCGAGCAATTCGTACAGCGCCTCATCGTGTGAACGATCCTCCAGGTCAATCAGGACCCGCCACCAGCCGACCATGGCGAGAAAGAAGTGACCCGTGGGGTTGGCCGGATTTTCGGCGATGATGTTCTCGAAGTAATTCTCTGCCGCCAGAAAATGCAGCTGGTAAATCAGATCGATGCCCTGTTGGATGCGCGGATCGGCGGCGCCACGCATCGTCAGACCACCTTTGGTGGTCGGACCCCCTTCGGCGACGCACGCTTCGGGTCCGCCGATGACGGTACCGAGCACGGTCAGGATCAGGGCGAGACGAGTAATGGATGGGTACACTACGTTTTGCTGCGCAATCTCAACCAACATTGACAAAGGTTTCTTCGCCATGAACTTCGACCACGACATGATCGTACTCGGTGGCGGCTCGGCGGGCTACGCCGCAGCACGCACGGCACGCGACGCCGGTGCCGATGTCGCCATCGTCGATCCAGGGCCCCTCGGTGGCCTCTGCATCCTGCGCGGCTGCATGCCAAGCAAGGCGATCTTGCGCTCCTCCGACATCCTGGCGCTGATGCGCCGGGCAGGTGAGTTCGGCCTGCATACCGGTGACGTCGGCGCCGATCTTGGGGCGATCATCGACCGCAAGGATCGGCTCATCGCCGAATTCGCCGATTATCGCATCGAGCAACTGCGGGAGTTCAAGCTGTACGAAGAGTACGGGTGCTTCCTGTCGCCACACGAGATCGACGTCGGTGGACAGACGCTGTCGGCACGGACCTTCGTCATCGCCACCGGCTCCGTCGTCAGTCATGTGCCGATCCCCGGTCTCGACGACGTGGGCTACATCACCAGCGACGAGGCTCTCGAGTTGCGCCATGCGCCGGCTTCGATGCTCGTGCTCGGTGCCGGCGCCGTCGCCTGTGAGCTGGCCCAGTTCTACCAGCGCATCGGCGTTGACGTGACGATGATTCAACGCAGCCATCACATCCTTTCCGGCGTCGATGAGGATCTGGCTCGGCCCGTGGAAGCGCGATTCCGTGAAGAGGGCCTCAAGTTGTTCACGGGTACGCATCTGCATCGGTTCGAGCAGCAGAATCGACTGAAGGTGGCACACTTCACCCATGAAGGCGAGGAAAAGACCGCAGCGGCAGAGGTCATCTTTCAAGCCCTGGGTCGACGACCGAATTCGACGGGTCTGGCGCTGGCAAAAGCCCAGGTCAACGTCGACCATCACCGCGTCTGTGTCGATACCGACATGCGCACGAATCAGTCCCATATTTTTGCCGTAGGGGACGTCAATAACGTACACGAGATCGTCCACATCGCCGTACAACAGGCGGAGGTCGCCGGCTACAATGCGACGCACCCCGACGCGCCACAGCGGCATGTCGATGAACGTCTGACGATGGAAGTGACCTTCACCGACCCACAGGTATCGACGGTGGGCCTCACCGAGAACAGCTGTCAGGCCAACGACGTGCCCTACCTCGTGGCCAGCTATCGGTTCGACGATCATGGCAAGTCGATCTGTCTCGGCGAAACCCATGGCCTGGTGAAGCTCCTATGTACCCCGCAAACAGGGGAGATTCTTGGCGCCGGCGTCTGTGGTCCGGAGGCGGCTGAACTGATTCACGAACTCGGAGCCATCATGTATTTTCGCGGTACCGTCGACGACCTGGCGAAAATTCCCCATTACCACCCGACCCTGTCGGAGATCCTGACCTATCCGGCAGAGGACCTGGCGGAGAGAATTTCTGGCTGAAGTTGCGCGGTAACACTCATCATCCTACGTACGATCACCATTCACATTTTGCGGGAGGCAGCACATGAATATCCGTGGTACCGACTTCATCTACTACCAGACCAATGACATGGACAAGGCCATCGCCTTCTATCGGGACACCCTGGGTCTGGAGATGTATGGACAACGCCGGCAACGCCACCTTCGCCATCAACGATCCCTCTTCCTTTGACCCAAACATGAAGGCCCAGAGTGGCGGTACCGCCGCGGCCTTCTCAGTAGATGACGTACAAGCGACCATCACCGAGTTGCAGAGCAAGGGGGTGACGGTCACTGTGCCGATCAACGAGAGTCCGGTCTGTCACTTCGCCTGCGTCCTCGACCCTGATGGCAACACGGTCTGGTTCCACCAGCGCAAGGACGGCAGCTTCGGCAACTAGATTTGGCTGAGGATCTCCAGGGCCTTGTCCTCGAACAGGCGTTGCCATTCGGGCGCCACGAAACAGTCGCTGTCCTCCTGCGCCCCACCTCGATTCTTCAGTTGCTCGGCAGTGGGTGTGTAGTAGAGGTAACCGTTGGTGACACCGGCAATGAAGGTGAATTCATGTGGCGACGCCCTCTTGAGATGGAGACCCATGGTCACGGGCAACTCCCCGGCAAAAGTCAGCAGGGCGAATGGCCCGATCTTTATGCCGGTGACTTCGGCGTCGACGGTGGCCCCCGCATGTGCCTCATTGCGCGCATGATGCAGACGCAACAGACCCAGATTCACCCCCATCCGTGTCAGCTGTTCCATGGTGTGAATGTTCTTCGTGTACTGGTCCAACAATCTGCGGTTGACGTCATCCAGTTGCCGCAGGTGCTGCGAGCCCATCCTCTGCTCATGTAAATATCGATGCGAGTCGAAGGATGGATATTCGGGCGACAGACTGTGTTTGATGAGCAGCGGCACGAAGGACTTCAGATTGAGCGGTGTCGGCGCCAGTGCCTGCAGCAGGCGCGACTGCTCCGCTTCCAACGCCTCGATATGCGGTAACAGGTCCGCCTTCGGCAGCGCAATGGAATCGGCAATTACCTTGACCTGGGCTGCCGCCATGCCCCGAATCTTGCGAGCCGCCTGCAACGTGCTCAGACCGAGTCGCTGACCCAACGGTTCCGCATCCGCAGGATTGTCGACATCCCGGTAAAGGATGGGGTTGATGTCCGCCGCGCAGCCCTGGACGAACAAGGCGATGGCACCCTCGCCAAGGCCCTCCTCGATGACCTGTGAGGCAAATCCGGACAGGTCCGCCGTGTTGCCGCCATCCGGAACGCCCTGGATGGGATGACAGGCGAAGTTGTAAACCAGCGCCAGCGTGTCACCATCGATCCGGTCCAGGCGCAGAATGCCGATCTCGGGATCCACTGGGCCCACAGCTGCCACCTGTTCATCGGCTGGCAGACTGTACGCCCGGCGCACGTCGGCTTCCCGGCCATTGTGCAACTGCAGACGGCGATTCTCCGAGATCCGGTCTTCATGGCCACGCCCGACGCCGACTGTGACCGGGACCTGACCTCGGAATGCCTCGCGTACAGCCTGTACCGTGCGCGACTCAACATCGGCACAGACAACGCCATGGCAATGGCTGGCGTTGATGATGACATGCCCAGCGACGATGCCGGGATCCTGTCGCAGACTCGCACGGACGTTGGCCAGGTAGTCGTTGCCGATGGAACCGATCTCGGCGATGGCTACAGCATCGACGGTGACCAGTACTGCGGTGGTGGTGGCATCACGCATCACAAGGGCGCGCACGTAGAGTCGATCCCTGCCACGCGCTGCATCGACGGCGGCATAGAGTGGGTCGTCGATCTGGTCGGTGGCTGAGCCGGTGACATCGACCTTTGCCACTCCTGCCCACAACTGTTTTGTGCTCTGTGTCGGCGTACTCATCTACCCACATCTCCCGTTCTGGTGAACATATAGAAAGCGCCCCGGGTCCTGCT
>Ga0310124_10001074_pt1 | contig 19234 bp, 14 predicted proteins | sample CB11b_AW_Bot5_MG_FD_203507 | JGI IMG/M metagenome (GOLD analysis project Ga0310124, IMG submission 203507) | Marine microbial communities from Western Arctic Ocean, Canada - CB11b_AW_Bot5 | ecosystem: Environmental > Aquatic > Marine > Oceanic | place: Canada: Western Arctic Ocean | collected... | reverse complement strand
CGCCGGCGAGTCGAGAAACCAAAGCGGTCGTAAGGGACTTGGCAGGCATTTGAGATGGGAACTATGATCGGTAACGACACCCGGGCCAGAATTGCCGCTTCATGCCAGAGTCACCCGACGTACAGCCGCCCTCGGAACCGACCGGCGACACCGCGCCACTGGGTACGGCCGCCGACGACAGTGGGTTCCAGGTCGAGCCGAACCAGGACACCTCAGAGGCGACCCCGGCCGAAATCCCGTCGGACCCCGCCGAGCTGGGTGGTTCGGTGCTGGGCGAATTCCACCTGCTGCGAGTGCTCGGCAGCGGCGGGATGGCCAATGTCTACCTCGCCGAACAGACCACGCTCAAACGCAAGGTCGCACTCAAGGTGCTCAGGCCCGACCTGCTCGCCGACGACACCTACCTCGAACGTTTCGCCCGGGAAGCCACCGCCGCCGCGGGACTCAATCACAACAACATCGTGCAGGTCTTCGCGGTCGGCGAGCAGGATGGGCTGCACTACATCGCCCAGGAATACGTCCAGGGGGTCAATCTCCGAGAATACCTCGCCCGCAAGGGCCCGCCCGAGGCCGGAGTGGCGGTGCACATCATCCGGCAGATCGCCCTGGCACTGAAGGCCGCTGCCGAAGCGGGGATCGTGCACCGGGACATCAAGCCCGAGAACATTCTGCTGACCCGGCAGGGCGTCGTGAAGGTCACCGACTTCGGACTCGCACAACTGAACCGCGAAACCGAAAACACCAGCCTGACACTGACCCAGGCCGGGACCACCATGGGGACGCCGTTGTACATGAGTCCCGAGCAGGTCAACGGGTCGCGGGTCGACCACCGCAGCGATATCTATTCGCTGGGGGTTACCTGCTACCACCTGCTGGCCGGCCGGCCTCCGTTCCGAGGCGAGACTGCGATCAGCGTGGCCGTGCAGCACGTCAACAAGAACCCCGAGCCGCTGGGCGAGCAGCGGACCGACCTGCCGCGACGCCTGTGCGAACTGGTCCATCGCATGATGGCCAAGAAGCCCGCAGACCGACTGGCCAATGCCTCTGTGCTGCTCGAAGAACTCGACGCGTTGCAGAGGCGGCTTTCGGGTGTCCGTGGGGCGGGCGAGGCCGACTGGATCGACTACGAACCCCTCACGACGCTCTGGTCCAGGATGCTGGGAGTCCTTCCTGAAATCGACTGGCGCAGGCATGGGAGACTCGTGATGTGGCCGGCGGCCTGCCTGGGGGTCGCGCTGGTGGCCGGCAGCATTTCGCTGCTGGCCCGGCCGCCAGGTCCGCTCGAGACCGAGCCCAACCAACAGAGCCATGTGCCTCATGAAGCCGAAGTCGCAAAGCAGTTCTTCTACGCGATGATGGTCGACTCGGCCGACGCCTGGCAGGCGGTCATCGACCTGCACCCCGATGAGACACTGTTCGTCAACCGGGCCAAGAACCGCCTGGCGATGCATCACCTGAGAAACCTCAAGATCGACGACGCCCGGCCGATCTTCGAAGAGTTGGTGTTGGCCGGAGAGACCGAGCCGGACCTGGTCGCCAGCGGGCTGGCCGGCCGGGCCGTCATCGCCAGCTACGACGGTCATTACGAGGAGTCTCAGGAGGTGATTGCCGAGCGGCTGTTGCCGCTGCGCGAATACCTCTCGCTGGACATGGAACGCCTGATCCGCAACACGATCACCCGCAACCGCGAGCGGTCCGAGCTGGAAATCCGGCAGGGCTTCGAGGATTTCTTTCGCCACGCCGAGTCCGACGACGACTCCTCGGCGAATTGACCACCTCGGCAAAGCCCCCCTATGATGACCGTGTGAGTCATTCGAGGGGCACGGCGCGGTCGCCGGAGGAACGGGAAGCTCAGACGTGGCCTATCTCACCGCCCAGCACGGCAGCTCTCCCTGGAGCCTGCTCGAACTCGCCGGCGAACGGACGATCTTCGGCCGGCATCCCAGCAGCCACATCGTGCTCGACAACGAGGCCGTCAGTCGGCACCACGCACAGATCCTCGAAAGCCACGGGCACTTCTTTCTCGAGGATCTGAAGAGCCGCAACGGGACGCTGGTCAACGGGCGACCGGTCGAACAGCCGACCGAGCTCCACGAAAACGACTCGATCACGCTGTGCGAGTTCGAGTTCCACTTCCACAAGGAACGCCCCGAACCCGACTCCGCCGACGCCCAAGGAGCCTCGGTCCTGGAGCACGACAGCCAGAGCAGCCGGTACTTTGCTGTCGGAGTCGAACCCGTCGACGACGACGACAACTCCTCCTCGATCCTCTCCAAGCTCAGTATGACCTCGAGCGGCCCCGGCCATGTCGTGGCCGACCCCGAAGCGAAGCTGCAGGCGGTGCTCGAGATTTCCAAGAGCCTCGGACAGGTGCTCGAACTCGACGAAGTCCTCACCAGGATGCTCGATGGACTCTTCGAAATCTTTGCCCAGGCCGAGGAGGGGTTCGTGCTGCTGCAGGAAGAGAGCGGCGGCAACCCGGTGATCCGGGCCACCCGCAACCGCTCGGACAGCTCAAACCGTACCCCCTCGATCAGCCTGACCATCGTCCGCGAAGCGATGAACAGCGGCGAAGCGATTCTCAGTGCCGACGTGATGGGAGACAACCGGTTCCAGAGCAGCCAGAGCATCGCGGGGATGCGGCTGCGATCGATGATGTGCGCGCCGCTGCTGGGACTCGATGGCCAGGCACTGGGCCTGGTGCAGTTGGCCAGCCGAGACGTGACGCTGCCGTTTGTCGAGAGTGACCTCGATGTGCTGATCGGAGTCACCACGCAGGGGGCACTCGCGATCGAAAACGCCTCGCTGCACGCCGAGGTGCTCAAGCAGCGGGACCTCGAACGAGAACTCGACTTCGCCACACAGGTCCAACTCGGGTTCCTGCCCAACAAGAGACCGCAGACTGAGGGCTTCGAGTTCTGCGACTACTACGAGGCGGCACACCGCGTCGGCGGTGACTACTTCGACTACATCGAACTGCCCGGCGGACGGGTCGCCGTCGCCGTCGCCGACGTCGCCGGCAAGGGCATCCCCGCCGCACTGCTGATGGCCCGACTCTACTCGGCCACTCGCTACCACCTGCTCAGCCAACCCGACCTCGGACTGGCACTCTCGGACCTCAACCGAGACATCTCCACCTGCGGACTCGGACACCGGTTCGTCACCTGCGCCCTGGCCGTGATCGACCCCGCCACCAGGCAGGTGGCCCTGGCCAACGCCGGACACCTGCCCCCGCTGATCCGACACTCCGATGGATCGATCACCGAGGTCGTTTCCCAGCACGCCGGCATGCCGCTGGGTATCGTCCCCGACCAGGAGTTCCAGCAGCAGCAACACCAGTTGAGTCCCGGAGACACCTGGCTGATGTTCACAGACGGAGTGACCGAAGCCATGAACGGCGACAGCGAGCTCTTCGGGACCCAGCGGTTGCAGCAGAGCTTCGCCCGGGCACCCGACGAACTCGACGCGATGATCCAGGCCGTCGTCGCCGACGTGGCAGCTCACTGTGGTGAGCGGGACCAGAGCGACGACATGTGCCTGGTCGCCTTCGCCTGCACGGAACCCCCCGAGTGAGTACCTCCGTCCACTCGATCCTCGGACCCGGTGGCCGGATCGCCGAGAGATTGGAGGCCTACGAGACGCGGCCGCAGCAACTGGAAATGGCCGAAGCGGTTGCCGAGGCGATAAAGAACCGCGAGCACCTGGTGGTCGAAGCGGGGACCGGGGTCGGCAAGAGCTTCGCGTACCTGGTGCCGGCGATCCTGGCCGTCGCCGCCGACACCGCAGCCACCGCGCAAGAGGATCGCCCCCGACGCATCGTCGTCTCGACTCACACCATCGCACTGCAGGAACAGCTGATCGGTCGAGACATCCCCTTTCTGAATGCCGTGCTGCCCCTGGAATTCTCCGCGGTGCTCGCCAAGGGCCGCAGCAACTACATCAGCCTCAGACGGCTCGCCGGGGCCGTCGCCCGCGAGAGCTCGATGTTCAACGAGCCCGCTGAAGTCGAACAGCTCGATTCGCTGGTCCCGTGGTCTCTGAAGACCGACGACGGCAGCCGCAGCGACCTGCGATTCCGTCCCCTGGGGACGGTCTGGGACGAAGTGGTCAGCGACCGCAACAACTGCCTGAGACGCAGCTGCCCCCGGCACAACGAGTGCTTCTACTACCAGGCACTGAGACGGGCTCAGAACGCCGACATCCTGATCGTCAACCACGCCCTGTTCTTCTCGGACCTCAGCGTGCGTCGGGCCGGAGGCCGGTTGCTGCCGGATTACGACGTGGTGATCCTCGACGAAGCCCACACCGTCGAAGCCGTAGCCGCCGACCATCTCGGACTGACCGTCACCAGCGGACAACTCGACTTCGCACTCAATCGACTCTACAACGACCGACTCAACCGCGGTCTGCTGGTGCACCACCAGCAACGGGGGCTCCAGAAACTCGCGATGGACGCCCGACTCGCCGCGGGCCACTTCTTCGAGTCACTTCGTGACTGGCAGGACGCTCTCGAAGCACAAAACGGTCGCGTCCGGGTCCCGCCCTCACTGCCCAACCCGCTCAGTGAACCGCTCAGGCAACTCGCCGGCAGCGTGCTCGATGCCTCCGAGAAGATCGACGGCGACGCGGAGCGGATCGAGTTGAAGGCGGCGGCCGAGCGGGCCGGAGACCTGGCCGGCGCGGTCGATGCCTGGATGTCGCAGCAGATCGAGGACTCCGTCTACTGGATCGAAACGCAGAAGCGAGGCCGGCACACGAGCACACGACTGGCCTCGAGCCCCATCGATGTCGCCCCGCTGCTTCGGGAACTGCTGTTTGAACAGGTCCCCACCGCCGTCCTCTGCAGCGCCACGCTGGCGGTGGGTCGAGACAACTTCGAGTTCTCCACCGGCCGACTGGGGCTCACCACAGCACGCCACCTGAGACTGGGAAGCCCGTTTGACTTCTCGGCCCAGTGCCGGGTGATCCTGCCCGAGAGCATGCCCGATCCGCAGCAGGTCGGCGAGTACACAAAGGCGTGTAGCGACGCCATCAGACGGCACGTTGCTTCGAGTCGAGGTGGCACGCTGGTGCTGTTTACCAGCTATGCGATGCTCCGCAGCTGCGCCGATCAAGTCGGTGACTGGTGCCAGAGCCAGGGTCGTCCGCTGTTCTGCCAGGGCGGATCGCTCTCGAGGACTGTCCTGCTCGAGAGACTGCGGCAGGAGGCCGGAGCGGTGCTGTTTGGGACCGAGAGTTTCTGGCAGGGAGTCGATGTGCCCGGAGACGCATTGGAAACAGTCATCATCACCCGGCTGCCCTTCAGCGTGCCCGATCACCCGCTGCTGGAAGCCCGGCTCGAACGGATCCGCAGCCAGGGGGGAGACCCCTTCGCCGAATACCAGTTGCCCGAAGCGGTACTGAAGCTCAAGCAGGGCTTCGGCCGACTGATCCGAAGCGCCACAGACAGCGGCCGCGTGGTGATTCTCGACCCGCGAATTCGAACCCGCGCCTACGGACGCGTGTTCCTGGAGAGCCTGCCCGAATGCCGGGTGGAAACCGAGGAGACCTGGGACGATGTCTAGCAGCCCGTTGAAAAACCAGGAGCCGGGGGGGTCAGACGCCGCCCGTGGTTCGCCGGAGGCGAACCACAAGCGGGGCCTGAACCCTTCGGCCAGACAGCGTTGCTGGAGAAAAAGGGGTCAGGCCCCCGCATGCGGACCGTTGCAGGGGGAGCACGGACCAATTGTGGCGGGCGTCTGACCCCGTCCGGGCATCGAAACCTGTGTATTTCAACGGGCTGCTAGCCCGCCAGCGGCCCAACGCGCTAACGGCGTGAGCGCAGTTGGCTGATCGCCCGGACCAAGGAGTTGTCGGCGTCTCGTGAGCGGATCAGCTGCACGGCAATGCGGCTGCCACCCGGTTCGCCATACACCCAGATCTCGCTGAAGGACTGCCTGGTGGCCGAGCGAGTGATTCGGCGGGGTACCCCCATCTCCGCCAGCAACTGCTTGCCGCTCATGCCCACACGCACCCCCGTCGGCACCACCACGCGTCGCGGGGGCCGCTGGGTGCCGGCGGAGACTCGAACCCACTTGCCGTCCTTTTTCGAATAGCCCAGCTGGTCGAGCCGCTCGGCCACCTCGGGGTCGTCGGGCTTCAGCCGATCGGCCTCGATCAATGCCACCACCGCACCCCGGCGGTCACTCTTCAGAGACAGCACCAGGTCCGCCCACCGCAGACGACCCGCCACACCCTCGGACAACAGCTTCTCACGGCGTGACTCCAGCCAGCCGTCAACCGCCGACTGGGCCTCGCGCACACGCCGGGCCGTCTTCAATCGAGCCACCAGGCGGTCCAGCTCAGCTCGACCCATCGCCGCGGATCGCTTCAGGTCCCTGTCCAGGGCCATGCGATCCCAGCGAGCCGCCTCGGCGGTCGCCTCGGGCACAGCACCCCGGATCACCTCGGCGACCGTGTACCCACTGGTCCCTTCGGCCAAAGCACGTCGAGTGATCAGCTCGATCACCAGGTCGGTATACAGCAGCCGATGCAGCCGCAGTCGATCCGGACCGCTCGCCAGGTCGTAGACCGCCACCGGATCGGCACGATAGCGATCGGCCAGGGGACCTGCCGGAGCGTTCTTCGTTTCCACGGAACCGGGCCAGCCCTTGCCGATTCGGCCCCGTAAGGCCTCCTGAAGGGGAGTCTTCCCACGAGCGGCCTTAAGTTCCAATCTCAGAGCCTGGTGCTCGACCGCCTGCTGCTCTGCAAGACCCACGCCACGAGTGACCACCAGTCGAGCCACCTGGCGGAGTGCCTTCAGGTCCCCTTCGGCCTGGCGACGCGCCAGGCTCACGCCGGCCCGGTTGGCCTGGGTCGCCTTCTCCTTCAGCAGATCATCCTTATAGAAACTGCCTTGGCCCGAGGCCCAGTCGGCCAGTGCGAACCAGTCGGCCGGCTTCGCCCTGGGACCCGTGGGGCGTCGACGCTGGTAGAGCTTCTGGTCGTCGTCCTGCTTGCTGACACGCTCGATCTGGAAATACAGCTTGCGGCCGTCACGTTTCAGACGTCCGATCACCTGGACGTTGACATCCTTCGAGTTGCGGCGGGTCAGCTTGGGCAGTGGCTGAGTGGAGCGGAATTCGAGCTGGCAGTGATGGAACTTCAGCAGGGTCCGACCGGTCACCGCGTAACGGCCCTCGATCACCTGCCGCAGGCCCACCTGGCTGGGCCACTTCTTCTTGGCCTTGACGAATTCCTCGATCGAAATCGCGGCCGAGACCGACTCGAGACCACTCGGGGCAAGACCGATGGCGATCGCGAGAACCACGATCCCAAGCGGCTGATGGCGACGCGTCATCGGGTGGCCTCCGTCTCAATCGACCCGACTCGCGACACGTCGGCGGCGACGGGATCGACCTCGAGACCGACGGCGGTGGCCTGGCGGTCGAGGATGTCGGCGATCCCCTCTTCACCGAGAATCGCGTCGGGCAGGAAACCGAGGTGACGCATGCTGCCGATGTCGGTCCACAGGAACGCGGTGTCCCTGGTCAACTCGATCCGCCACGTGTCGGTGGCCGGGTCGAGATGGCAGGTCTCCAGCTGCGCGGCGAAGATCACCGGTCGAGGATCCTCCATGCCGGCATCCCCCCAGCCAGCAAGCCGTGCCAGGGCGGGCAGGCGACCGATCATCCGCACCGGACGGTCTCCCACCGCGAAAGGATACTCCGCCTCGAATTCGCCCGGCTCCGCCTCCCAATCGCCGTCAACGGGTTCATTGAGATCATCGAAATCATCGAGATCATCGACCGGTTCACTCGGAGGCTCGAGGATCGACTGCATCACGATCCAGCGTCCGCGGTGGTCACGATCGAATTCTCGCTTCCAGGCCGCCTCGCCACCGCTCTGATGCACTTGATCCGCATTCGCCAGGATCTCCGCCAGCGACTCAGCGATCAGCCCATCGGCCGCTCCCGCCTCGCGGCTCCGCTGGCGGATCAGATCGGCAGCCGGATCGCCGCGACCGAGGCGATCGAGCACATCGGCGGCGCGGCCGAGATCCCTGGCGGCAGTCGTGAAATCGCCCGACTCGAGCGACTCGATCCCGCTGCGGGTCAGGTCGCCCAGTTGGCTGGCGTCGCTGGAGAGCTGGAACTGGCGGACGCTCCACCAACCGGTCACCACCACCAGCAACAGCATGCACACCGCCACCAGCCGGAAGGGTGTGATGCGATGGCGACGCGGAGTGTAGGACGACTCGACCTGGATGCCACGCCGGGTCACCAGCGGCTCGACCCGCTCTCGCTTCGCCGCCGAGTCGATGACGGCCTCCTGCGTGCGGACCGGTCGTGACTTCGACTTGGGTGATGGCTGCGGTGTTCGCTGCGGTGATGGCTGTGGTGTGGGCTGCGGTGTTTGTTGCGGTGTGGGCTGGGTTGGGGTGTTGGCGGGTGGTTTGGTAGCACGTGAGCCGGGGTCGGCGGCTTTGCGGGCTCGAGCGAGCGGTTCGGCCGCGCGTCGGGTTCGCGGTGTGAAAGAATCGTCCGTTCGGTCCGGTTGCGGAGTTGCGGTTTTGCGGAGTCCGGGACCGGTTCCGGGATACGCATCACGGGGCAGCAGGATGCCGATTTCTCCGCAGACCGAGCAGCTCAGTCGCTGGTGCTGCTTTCCGCGGACGAGTTCCCTGGTGTGGCCGCATCGGCAGACGTGCCGGATCGGATCTTGGGCCACCCGAACCCTGGTCTCTCGGCCCCACTTGAACCAGCTTGCCATCCGCACCTCTCGCGATCGGCCTGCACCAACCCGCGCGGCACGGCGTGCCGCTTGACGGGAACCGGGATCGGCGACCCGAGTCGATTATTCGCGAGATGGCCGCGACGGTCAATTCCCGCTCGACTCGCATTCCGCTCGAGCAGCCCGTTGAAGAGCTCCGAGTCCGGGGTCTGATCCGCCGGAGGCGGACCCGGGGGCGGGGCCTGAACCCGGCACCTGGCGTTTTTCAATCCGCCGCAGGCGGGCTACGTGGCGTCGGGGATGTCGTCACCGGTGTGATGTTCGTAGAAATACCACCCGAGTTGATCGCTGAGCCGCGAGAGGTATTCGCGTTTGAAGTTGGACGGGGTGGTGTTGTAGGTCGAACGGGGTGCCAGCCTGGGGTGCCGGGCACGAACATCGCGGGTGTAGATTCGCTTCCCGCCCCCGCCCCCGCCCTCCGACATCTCGTAGACACTCAACAGACCCTCGGTCCGACCCCTCAGCAGGTTCTGGTTGTTCTTCTCGAACAGGCTGTGCTGCTCGATCTCGATGTGGATCACGTAGGTCACTCCGAGTGCCTCGCCGAGCTCGGTGGGCGAGTCCCAATCGGGGTGTTCATCGAGCCACGCCTGCACTCTCTCGTAGTGCACCGCCACGATCTGGTGTTGGCGGAGCCTGAAGGTGAGGTACTTGGCGATCTCGCGATCGAGCTTCCCGAAGTCGTGCTGCAGTTCCAGAGGAGCCTCGCACAGCACCGCGACGGTGACACCCTTGGCCGTCATCGACTTCCCGGTCCGTGACTCGAAGTCGGGCTCGATCGACGGAGGCCCATGGATCAGCAGGCCCAGGAACAGGATCTGCTTCAGGCAGCCGGTCAGAGACACCACGACCAGCAACGCGGCGGTTGTGTGAACCGAAATCCTCAGCAGGCGGCCGAAGCGGTGGAGGCTGCGGTGGGGGCTGCGGTGTTGGGGTGAGCGGGTCATGTGCGGAGCGTCCGTACCGTGGAACGGGCTGAGAGTCGGTCGCGGCTTCAGATGCCGGCTCCGGGCAGGTGAGCGTGGAATTTTCGAGCGATGTCGGCGGTGAGTTGATCGAGATGTCGTCGGACGAACACGGTCCGAGACACGTCTCCGACGGGCACCGGCTGGCGGCGGGGATGCCGCTCGTCGAACCCGCGTTCGAAGACCATCCGCGGCACTTTCTTGCCATCGATCGTCTCGACCTTGTACGCGGAGATGGTCCCGGCCGAGCGGCCCCGATGCAGCCACGCCGATTTCTGCTCGAGGTTTTCGAAGGTGGACAGGTCGATGCGGATCACGAAGTCGGTGCCGAACTTCTCGGCCGCCGCCGCAACGTCGTCGCTGCTGCCACGCTCGTCGATCCAGTCGATCACCTCCTCCGAGGAAGTCGCATCGATCGACTCACGAATCAGCCGATCGGTCACGCCCTTGATCAGGTCCGGTTCCAGGGTGGCCAGGTCTCCTGAGATGTACGAGGGGACTCGGGCGATGACAACGACCGTCTGTTCGGATTCGACCAGGTCAACTCCGGTGGCCAAATAGAACTCCGGCGACAACTTCGGGTTGCCAAAGAGCATCTTGCCGGCCATGACTCCTAGAGAGCATCCCGTCGTCGTCAGGACCAGCACCGCCAGTGTGAACACCACGACCGACCGCAGCGGCGGCGGCGAGTCTCTTCGAGATCGTCTGCAGGAAGCCTTGAAACTGCTCATCCGACCAGCACCTCGATCAACCAATTCAGCAGCGTCACAGCGGTCAACACTCCGATGCCCCACGCCAGCCAGGTGTCCGGGTCGCGAATCCCCACCATTTCGCCCTGCGCCGCACTCCAGAACGACCAGGGCACCATCACCATGCTGACGATCGCCAGCAGCAGGCCGCCGAGATTGGCAGCTGCGGCCCTGAGCCACTGGCCTCGGACGAAGTGCGAAAACGACGTGGTCATCCCGCAGCTGGGGCAGGGGATGCCGAACATGGTCTGGAACGAACAGGGGGGGAGCCCGAGTTGCTGGTGAGTGCCGAAACCGGCGGGATTGGGAGCGAGTGAGACAGCCAGCGAGAACCCTGCCAGCAGGAACACGCCCCAGGCTACCAACAGCAGTCGCACGACCGTCTTGATCGGTCGGCCGCGTCCGGATTGGTACCAGGCCATGAGCGAGTCGGAGCAGGAAGGGGCGGTTTGATAGTGTTTTGCACGGGCCTGTGCAAGACCGGATCATCGCCCCATTCCCCAGGCTCACTACCAGGCCAGGCCCTGATGGATGGTCTGGTCTCGGCCCAACCCGGTTGCTACAATTCATGCAGACATCGGGCAGGCAGGCAATCGGCCCGCCGTGTCGGCTGTCCGGGAATGAACACAATCGAGGTGAACCGATGGGTATCGTGATTACCGAGAAGGCCGCTGCCGAAATGTCGCGGGCCTTGGAAGAAAAGAGTCTGTCGGTCGAGGAGCACGTGTTGAGGATCGGGGTGTCCGGAGGCGGCTGCGGCGGGTTCCAGTACAAGCTCGCCTTCGACGACAAGGTCGACGAGACCGCCGACGACATCTCGACTCAGCACGGCCTGAGAGTGGCGGTGGACCGCAAGAGCCTGCTGTACCTCGACGGCACGACCATCGATTGGTACGATGGACTCGAAAAACGCGGGTTCACCTTCACCAACCCCAACGCCGAGCAGTCCTGCGGGTGCGGAACCAGCTTCTCCTGCTGAACTCTCCAGCTGAACTGGCTGCCGACTGCACAGGCCAGGCCACCAGCGAACTCTCGCGGCCGTTTCCTTCCGCAACGCCGGAACGAATCGGCCGTGATGCCATTTGACGCCACTTGATGCCCTTTTCAGCCAAGCACTCACCACACCACGCCACGCCGCATGGTCGCAGCAGCCGGTGATGCATGGAGACACCCGAGATGAGGTTTGAAGGACAGGTCGGACTGGTCACCGGCGCATCACTGGGAATCGGACGAGCCACCGCGATCGCGCTGGCCCGCGGTGGGGCCGACGTGGGGATCAACTACCGCTCGCACACCGACGCCGCGATGGAGGTGGTCGAGGAAATCGAGCGGATGGGACGGCGGGCGGTGCTGCTGCAGGCCGACGTGTCGGACCAGGAGGCGGTCGAGGCGATGGTGGCCCGTACGGCCGAGGAACTCGGTCGACTCGACCTGTTCGTCTCCAATGCCGCCTACAGCGACCGCGAACTGATGATCGATGCCGACATGGAAGGATTCCGACGCACCGTCAACGTCTCGATGTGGGGCGCGTTCTACGGGCTCAGAGCCTCGGCTCAGCAGATGGTGCGTCAGGACCAGGGCGGTTCGGTCGTCATCGTCAGCTCGCCGCACGCCGTCCTCGCCATCCCCACCTCGATGGCCTACAACATGTCCAAGGCCGCCATCGATCACATGGCCCGCACCGCGTCGATGGAACTCGCACCCCACCGCATCCGGGTCAACATCGTACACCCCGGCTGGATCGACACTCCCGGAGAACGCAAGTTCTTCAGCGAAGAACAACTCGAGCAGGGTGCCGCGGAGCTGCCCTTGAAGCGGTTGGGGACGGCCGAGGAGATCGCCGAGGGCATCGCGTTCATTCTCAGCCCACAGGGCAGCTACATGACCGGCAGCACCACGACGATCGATGGCGGCATCGGGCAGCCTTGGTGGTCCAACCGCGCCGAGGGCAAGCAGTAGCCCCACCGCAGCCCCCCCTTTGCCCTACCCTCGCTCTCACGGCAACCGCCAGGGCCGTTGTTTGACACCCCGCGCACAGCGTCCCTAAAATCGGCTTCTCGGCCTCCGCCGAAACCTCAAGCACCTCTCGTCTCTGCACCCCTCAAGAAACCCCACCAGGAGCTCGTCCCGATGAGTGGCGATGCGATTGAAAGCGTCCTGAAGGAAGACCGTCGGTTTCCGCCACCGGAGGCCTTCGCTGCCGACGCTCACATCTCGAGCGAAGAACAGTACCAGCAGATGTGGCAACGGGCCAAGGACGACCCCGACGGGTTCTGGGGCGAGTTGGCTCGTGAGAACCTGGAGTGGTTCAAACCCTTCGATCAGGTTTCCGAAGGAGACATGCCCGACACGAAGTGGTTCACCGGCGGCAAGCTCAACGTCTCCTACAACTGCCTCGACCGACACCTCGACAACTGGCGCAAGAACAAGGCGGCGATCATCTGGGAGGGCGAACCGGGTGACACGCGGGTGCTCCGCTACCAGGACCTGCACCGTGAGGTCTGTCGTTTCGCCAACGTGCTGAAGCAGCTCGGGGTCGAATCCGGCGACCGCGTGACGCTCTACATGCCGATGATCCCCGAGCTGGCCATCGCGATGCTGGCCTGCACCCGCATCGGCGCGGTGCACTCGATCATCTTTGGAGGCTTCAGTGCCGAAGCGGTCGCGGATCGCAACAACGACGCCCAGGCCAAGCTGATCGTAACCGCCGATGCCGGCTGGCGACGCGGCAAGGAACTGCCGCTGAAGCAGGCGGTCGACAAGAGTCTCGACAAATCGCCCTCGGTCGAAAAAGTCGTCGTCGTGCGTCGAACCGGTTACGAGGTCGAGATGGTGCCCGACCGCGACTACTGGTGGCACGACCTGATGGAATCGGCATCGACCGAGTGCCCGGCGACCCCGCTCGATTCTGAGCACCCCCTGTTCATCCTCTACACCTCCGGCTCGACCGGTAAACCCAAGGGCGTACTGCACACCACCGCCGGCTACCTGCTCGGCACCACGATGACCTCACGCTGGGTCTTCGACCTCAAGGACGACGACACCTACTGGTGCACCGCCGACATCGGCTGGATCACCGGTCACAGCTATATCGTCTACGGTCCGCTCTCCAACGGAGCCACGACGCTGATGTACGAGGGGGCTCCCAACTGGCCCGACGAGGGTCGGTTCTGGAACATCGTCGAGAAGTACGGGGTCTCGATCTTCTATACCGCGCCCACCGCCATCCGCGCCTTCATCAAGTGGGGCGACGACTGGCCCGGCCAATCCGACCTCTCAAGCCTCAGACTGCTGGGCACCGTCGGGGAACCGATCAACCCCGAGGCCTGGATGTGGTACCACAAGGTGATCGGGGCCGAGAAGTGCCCGATCGTGGATACCTGGTGGCAGACCGAGACCGGCGGGATCATGATCAGCCCGCTTCCCGGCGTGACCACCACCAAGCCGGGCAGCTGCACGATGCCGTTGCCGGGAGTCGTCCCGGACATTGTGACCAAGGAGGGCGAGAGCCTGGGAGACAACCAGGGCGGGCTGCTGGTGCTCAAACAGCCCTGGCCCTCGATGCTCAGGACACTCTACGGCGACCACGACCGGTTCCTGGAAACCTACTTCAGTGAAGTCCCCGGATCGTACTTCTGCGGAGACGGGGCCCGTAAGGACGAAGACGGCTGCTACTGGATCATGGGCCGCGTTGACGACGTGCTCAATGTCGCGGGTCACCGCCTGAGCACGATGGAGATCGAGAGCGCATTGGTCTCGCATGCCCAGGTCGCCGAAGCCGCCGTCGTCGGGTTCCCTCACGAACTCAAGGGCGAGGGCATCTGCTGCTTCGTGACGATGATCGTCGAGGACACCTCGGAAGAACTCAAGGCCGAACTGATCTCGCATGTCCGCGAACAGATCGGGGCCATCGCCACACCCGACCAGATCCGCTTCGCCGCCGCGGTCCCCAAGACCCGCAGCGGGAAGATCATGAGACGGCTGCTCAGAGACATCGCGGCCGGACGCGAAGAGGTCGGAGACACGACCACGCTCGAGGACTATGGCGTGCTGGCCTCGCTCCGCGAGGAAGAGGAGTAGCGGCAAACGCCCCAGATCCAGGCTAACTCGAGTCGACCCACTCCTCACGCTCACGATCACAACCTCAAGTCGTATCCCCCCCGTGCCACGGCAGACTCTCAAACAGCTCTTTGACTACTCGGCGTTCCTGATCGCCGGCACGGTGATCGCCTTCGTCTGGGCAAATATCGACTCCGAGTCGTACAACTCGTTCGTCAACGCGCCGCTGTTGGCCGCCGGGGAAGAGGTCGAGACTGCTGGCGGGGAGGCCGGGGGGCATGCGGGGGAATCGCATGGTCCCAACACCGTCAAGGGGTTCATCAATCACATCCTGATGTGCTTCTTCTTCGCACTGGCGGCGAAGGAGATCTGGGAATCGCTGCTCCCCGGCGGACACCTCTCGTCACCTCGCAAGGCGGCGATGCCGCTGGTGGCCACCGCCGGAGGAATCCTCGGGCCGGCACTGCTCTATGTCGCCGGTTGTGTGGCTCTTGGTGAGTCCGAGTTGGTCCGCGGCTGGGCAATACCCTGTGCCACCGATATCGCCTTCAGCTTCCTGATCGCTCGCTATATCTTCGGAGCCGGGCACGCCGCCATCCCCTTCCTGCTGCTGGTCGCCGTCGCGGACGACGCCGTGGGCCTGATCATCCTGGCTACCGTGTACCCCGAATCGGGAGGCAACCTGTGGGGGTTCCTGGGCTGCCTGGTCGCGGCGGTGGGAATCGGCATGCTGCTGAACCGACTGGGAGTCAAGTCGTTCTGGCCCTACCTGCTGGTGCCGGGACTCATCAGCTGGTACGGGTTCCACATCGGTGGAGTCCACCCTGCACTCGCCTTGATCCCGGTGATCCCCACCATGCCCCACGCCAAGAAGGACATCGGGCTCTTCAGCGACGAGGAAGCAGACCGCAAGGACACGCTCAGTGCCTTCGAACACTGGTGGCAGAACCCGGTCGAACTGATCCTGGGAGCCTTCGGGCTGGTCAACGCCGGAGTGGCCCTGGGCAGCGTCGGGGCCGCGACCTGGCTGGTGCTGGGCGGGCTGCTGATCGGCAAACCGATCGGCATCACGCTGTTTGCATGGCTGGGCCACAAGTGCGGGCTGTCGATGCCCCAGGGCATGCAGGTCCGCGATGTCCTGGTCATCGGCACCGCCGCGGGAGTCGGCTTCACCGTGGCACTGTTCGTCACGGGCGTGGCCTTTCGGCACATGCCAGCGGCCAAGGATGCCGCCAGCATGGGAGCACTGGGCTCCTTTGCCGGCATGATCCTGACGGTGATCGTCGCCCGGCTGATGAAGGTCAAGAAGACCGGCGGCTGATCCGCCTCGCCGCGATCCAAGACACCAGGATCTCCAGTCGACACAAGCTCACGTCCCGCTTCATTGCGGCGGGTGATCTTCGTCGGGCAGGTCGCTGCCGGTGATCGAGCGATACAACGAACCGGCCAGGCTGCGCCAGACCACATCGGGCTCAACCACCAGGCACCCCCGCGACCGCGCCTCGGTCAAGGCCTCGGTGTCCTCACGGCCGGCGGCCACGTCGAGCACGTGCATCGGAGGCCTCAGGAAGGACGGGTTGAGTTGTCCTCGTCCGGGACCCAGCTCGAGGTCCGGATCGGCCAGCACCACGACATCGGCCAGCGTGTCATAGAGACTCTGTGACGGAATGAAGCGGGCGTCGCTGGCGGCGGCCAGTTGCCGAGCCGAAACGTCGTCTCGGCCACAGACGCTGACCAGTCCCTGCCGCCGCGAGGCTCCGAAGAGCATCGTCCGGGCCAGCGGGCCGGTACCGATCACCAGCACGTTCCGCCCCTGCAGCGGCCGCTCGCCACCACCCTCCAGAGTCGCCTCCAGGGCCAGCAACGCCGCCCGCCACAGGCACCCGTACCCCTTCCAGGTCCCCTCGGTGTGCATCAACAGGTCCACCGGTCCATCTTCTCCCAATGCCTGCTCACGACTCTCGGCCAATTCGCCCAGCCGCAGGTCCCCCGCCGACCGACCCACCACTCCGCCGACCTTCAACAACTCCAGCATCTGCTTCAAACGTCCGGTGTCCTGCCAGGCCAACGGCAGCCAGCGGACGTCGAGACCGTCGGCCTCGGCCGCCTGGTTGAACAGGCCGACCAGTTCCATGGTCCCGTCGTCGAACCCGTCGATTCCGATGAAGCGGGTCGTGGCACTGATCGAGCGCCAGCGGTGGATCTCGTCGAGATCACTCACCGTCGGTTGACCCTCGTAGGCCTCCATCCCACGCTCCAACGCCGCGTAGATCCACGGCGAACCGTACTTGCGACACAGCAGCGAGAAGGTCAACCCGCAGGGTCCCAGGCCCATGCCGACCACCGGCAGATCCCGCTTCTGGCTGACCGTCGACAGCAACGGCCAGGCGGCCTCGAGTGTCGGGGTCGGCCAGGTGAACTTGACCACGTCGGCGTCGGCCTCGCGAGCCGACTCGAACACCGAGTCGATCTCGCTGCGCGTCTTGCCCAGCGGCTCGTAGAGACTCGTGTAGGCGACCACCCGCCTGGTCTTGCCGTAGCGAGGCACCTTGCGGGCGATGTCCAGGTCGAGCTCGATCCACGCGGGCTCGGCCACGATCGCCTGCCGCAGCAACTGCAGCCGCTGGTCCTCGTCACCGGTCCACTGGCCTCCGTCCTGGGAACGTCGGCAGGTGATCAGGATCGGCTTCTCGACCGCATCGACCAGGTCGGCAATGTCGGGAGACTTGACCAGGTGGTCCAGGCACAGCTCGATCAGGTCTCCCTGGCGAGATGCGTTCAGCAGGTCGGCCTTGGCCAATCGACGAGACTGGGGGGTCACCGAAATGCAGATCATCGTTTCGATCTCCCCGGCCGACGGGGTCCCATCGGGCCGTTTCCCGCGATCGTCAGTCGGCGACGCTCTGCTCCAGGATCTTGTCGTAGACTTCTCGGGCCTTGTCGTAGGCCGCAGAAGCCGCCGGCTGGTCGGCGTCCCGGATCCGACCCTTCTTCTGGTTCCAGCAGACATCCACCGCCTCGCGGCACCAGCGGGCACTGCGGCGACTCGCACGGATCGGCTGATCACCCACCTCGACAAACACCGGGTTGGTGTGCACCGACGGGAAGATCCGCACCGCCACCCAACTCGAATGCTCGAGCGGAATGTCGAACTTCAGCGACCGCGTCTTTCCGTCGGCTTCGATCTCCTGCCGTGCCACCGGGTACCCGTTCACGATCACCTCCACCGGCACCCGCCGGCTCTTCTGCAGCCTCGAACGCTCGATGTGCCAGTAGGGCTTCTGGTCGAGCCGGCGACCGCGGATCGCCTCGGTCGCGGCGGTCGGGTTCGGCTCGAGCCGAGCCGCCACATCGAACCGCACCTTGACCTTGCCGGGCTTGCGGAGATCGAGCTGGCTGATCGCCTTGCCCGATCCCGGCTCGCCAACCGCCACGTCATCGACTCGGAAGTCGAGGATATGCGAGCGGCCGTCGCCACAGTAACTGCGGCCGTTCTTGACCCCTTCGATCCAGCTGTCGAACGTCAGAGGCTGGTCCTTGTCGAGCTTCACGTAGATGCGGCCCAGGCCCACCTTGTCGCCATAGATGCACGGGAAATCGGTCTCGCCGCTGATCCGCGAACGGAACCCGCAGTTGAGCGTGTGGTACCAGATGTTCAACTCCCAGACACTGGGAGTATCTACCGCGGAGATGAAGTGACACACGTCGTGAACCACGGTCACGATGAACTCGTTGGCACCGATCCCGTCAAAGGGAGGCATCGCGTAGTCGGGCAACGTGTCCGCGGCGCGGCCCTTCCAACCGGTCGGCACCCGGCGGTAGTTGACGAACTTCCGCTTGCCGTCGGCCGTGTAGTCGGGCAATGCCAGCCCCCAGCCGCTGTGGCTGTATCCGACCACGCCCCCCTGCTTTTTGCCCCATTCGAGCACCGGCAGAGTCCAGCTCGGCCACTCCTCGATCAGCTTCGCGCCCGGGTAGTCGTCCTCGGAAAGCCGCAGCAGGCACAGGTGGCCGGCGTGTGAACTGGGGAACCCGCTGACCTCGACGTCGTATCGCATCAGGTTCTGCGGCCGCGACAGCGCCGAGGTACGACCCTCGAAGTACTGCTTCTGAGAGTACCAGCACGGACCCCACGAGAGCACGCAGCCGACGTTGAGATCCTCGCCGAGAATGTGACGCATCATGTCTGCGGGGGTCACGCCCTCCGTCGGACTGTCGTAATGAGCACACCCGGCGGCGTGGACGTGGTGGTCCCCGGAAAACCAGTTGCGGGTGGCCGGGTGAGTCCAGCGGGTGAGTTGGAAGTTGGCCTTGTGAGAGACCACTCCGGCGGGCACCACCAGCTTGCCGACCTGGGTCACGTATTCGGGACCTCGCGACACCTCGACACTGTATTCACCGGCCGGCAAATGAATGCTCTCGCCATCAGCCCGGTAGATCTGGTTGTGGAAGAAGAAATCCGGTGCCAGCCGACGGGCGGGGTTCGGATAGATGCGGCCCTGGGTGTCTCGAATCACGAACGCTGCCATCGTCGGTGAGCCGTCGATGTCGCGGACCCCCAGCGAGACCTCGACCGCCGGCACACACTCGAACAGCACAGCCACCTCGCTGCGGAACCCCAGGTCCTGGGTCCCCTGCCCGACGTGGAACGACAACTTCGCCTCGCGGCGTCCGACGTCGCGGCTG
>Ga0310124_10001073_pt1 | contig 19253 bp, 12 predicted proteins | sample CB11b_AW_Bot5_MG_FD_203507 | JGI IMG/M metagenome (GOLD analysis project Ga0310124, IMG submission 203507) | Marine microbial communities from Western Arctic Ocean, Canada - CB11b_AW_Bot5 | ecosystem: Environmental > Aquatic > Marine > Oceanic | place: Canada: Western Arctic Ocean | collected... | reverse complement strand
GGATCCCGGATTACGTCGCTCAAAGATCCCGGCGACCACCGGTCCAGGCGCCGGGTTGTCATCGTCCCAGAACGGCACGGCGGCAAAGCTATCACCCACAGTGAAATCGAACGCATCGGCCACACTGGCCGGGATGAGTACACGTGGCTTGAAAACTTCCCCATCTACCGCCGCGGCCTGGCTCCCGGGCCACTCACCGGACACGATGTTGATCTCGTCTTCGAGGCCCGGTAGTACAACAAAGACCGCGCGGCGCGATGCTGCCCCCTCATCTACGGGCACATCCGAAACGGGCAAAAAATCGAACGTTGAGGATCGGATAGCAAGATGCTGCTTCAGGACGATGTCGCTGACGCCCAATGCGAGAATGCCGTCAACGCGGCCAAGCAGCGCCTCGTGGACTGGTCGCTGACCCGTCGAAGCGGACGTCTGCATGACGACATCCAGCGTACTGGGCGACTGTTGCTCCAGCGCATGACGAAGCGCCAGGTTGCGGAGGGAATCGAAGTAGATAAATGTGGCGGCCATGATCGCCACAGCGATTACGACGCCAGCGATCACGGCGATCAGGAGCTTTATATGCGCTATGCTCCGGCTGGCGATGAGGCGCAGGGAGGTGATGATCACTCTTCCGACCTCGTCGCCTCATGCAGCTCACGCCGACTGTACCGGACGGTCAAGACGACCACGGAAACCACGGCGATCGCCCCTATGAGGACGTACCCGAGCAAAACCGGCTCCCACTGTGTTGCGAGGATGAACGGAGGGAGAGGTTCATCGCCGGAGGAGGTTCTCGTGCATACGTTCACGGCGAGACCGGCGATGGCCAAGCCTGCCGCAATACCCAGAACAATTCCGATGAACCCCAAGAATATATGCTCTACCGCGGCCGTCGCTATGTAGTTGATCCGGCTGAACCCGATGGACCGTACAAACGCTTCTTCCGTACTCATTTTTCCGGAGTAGACTTGGAGATATGTCAGGTAGCCGAGTACGACGACGATCAGTGTCGTGATTCCTGCGATCAGACCCACGCCCCGCCAACCGGCGACCGACAACGGGTCCACCAGGGATTCGTTTTGTTGATCCCGTCTCACGCTTACACGTGCGGCTTTCGACAACACAGAGTTGACATCTGCCAATGCCTGATCATGCTCTTCGGGAACGACGCCGACGAACAACTCATCAATCAAATTAGTTGAAAGCGCGCCCTTCAAATCGATGTAGTCAGCAAGCCTGTCGAGGTCGGCGACCACAAATCCCATGTCGGTGTTTGGATCCAGGGTCGGGAAGTAATCGACCACTTCGACAGCCACGAGCGGTATCAGAGATCCAGACAGTTTGGCGATGAACGGGACGTTTGGAGAAATGGATGCGTTTGCGGCCAGGGTGGAGCTGACAATTACGGGCAGCGCTCCGCCGCTCTCGGATCGGTAGATACCGCGTACGCCGCCGTCAGACCCGCGCCCAAAGGCGAGGAGTCCGATACCGGTCCCGGACTCCTCGCCGATGCCCACAGATTCCTGGACGAGAGTGAATACGGTGTCCAGGCCCTCAGAGGTTGGAAACGTAGTCCATCGATCAGACTGATCAAAGTTAATGACTACACTGCGGTCGCCCGTCCCGGAATCGATTGCTACGACGTCATCCAGAAGAATTGATCCCGCCGTGGCCCGGTCATCTCCCGCCGGTTCGAAGAGCTTGATGGACAAAAGTTCGATAGGCGTGATGATGCCTTCAAGCTCGGTGGTCTGGAGTCGCCAATCGCCTTTCTCCACCGGGCCAAACGTGATTGTCTTTACGATGCCAGTCCCACCTCGTACCGTCGCCCACAAGAAAAGAAAGTCGATATCGTCATCCGTCTGCGTCCATATTCCGAGTTCGGTTGCGGAGGCAGGCAGGAACAACGGCTCCAGCGCACCGCCGGACGATACCGTTTTCATGAGATCCGTCAGGCCAATTTCAGAGAAGTCCGGGCGGAACCATGCGATGTCCGTGAATCGGTCCGATTGCACGGCGAGAAGCTCGAACTCGGGGCCCTCGGAGCCGGTGCCAATCTCTCCCCTGACCCGCATGGCGGCTGAAACTTCACGGACAGACGGAAACTCCTTCAGGCTCTCGACGATATCTATGGCGCCACGAGCCGACTCGATGCGGATATCAGAGCCGGAGTCGTACAGCACGCGTTCCCGAGCGCTGTCCTGAAGCGTTGACGAGAGCGTTGCGGCGATAACCGCCAATCCCGAAGCCAGCATGAGGAGGAGTACGACGGGGGCGTAAAAATAGGGCGCTCGGCTGAGTCGCCAGACTGCGATCGCTGCCCACGCCGGTCCAAACCTTGCCAAGAGAGTGGCCATCCCTGTTATCACGGGCGGAAACACCCTCAAGAAAATCAGCGACAAACTCAACAATGCGAGTGCCGGGGCGAAGAACAGCGTTGCATCTGTACTGAGTCCGCCGTTCTCGTCAACCCGGATCACTTCATTACCGCTCGCGCTGAGTTCCCAGACAAGGAATCCGGCAAGGGTCACAAGCACGGCGTCAAGGAAATATCGCTGGAAGAACAGGGATCCTCTTGGCCGCGCTTCGTTCCGAAGTTGAGCCACGATGTTTCCTACGCCGCTAAGAACCGTCGGCACGACGAGTACAGCGAGCGCCACCAGCCCGGCCGCAAGGGAGAACAGGAACTGACTCCACTCAAGCGACACGGGAAGGGTTCCACCGCCTGTAATTCCATCGAAGGGCGGGATCCGGCCGGACTGAGAGATCAAGACGACCGAAATAAATGGGCCAAGCAGCACCGGAATGCCGATCAATATCGCCGCTTCCAGCCCGTAAAGCCGGGTCATCTGGGTCAATGACCCGCCCCGACTGCGGAGGATGCCAATTTCGTCTCGTCTTCTGCCCGAAAGCACGCCAGCCGCCATCAACAGGTAGTAAATAACGATGGTCAGCAGGATGGTCGCCATCAGGAACATCGGTATTCGGGCGAACACGGATCTGCGGTCAAGCGCTCCGAAGGCCCTTTCAAGACCTGTGATAACCAACGACCCCGGGACGGCCTGATCAAGTCGAGCTTCAAACTCCTCCGATATGTCGACAATCTCCCTCGCCTTGAGGTCAGCCAAACCGACCTGGTCAAGATTTACGATCCACGTCGCGTTCATCGGGGTTGCAGCGGCCTCGAGGGCCACAGCGCCGAAACCCTCCTCCGTCAGGAAAAGTCCCGCAGCACCTCCACCGAATCCAGGCAACAGCTCTGGACGCAACATAGGGCCGCCCAACCCCATCCAGAAATCGCTTAACTCATCATCGGGGACAAAAATACCGCTGATGATCACGTTGACGGCGGAGGATGCTCCAAACGCAAGCCTGAGCGTCAGAGTCTCCCCACGTGAGATTCCGAGGTCTTCCGCAAGACTCTCAAGGATCGCAGCTTCCGCCACGATTCCAGTCGACGCGCCGGCCTGGTTATTAACGGGCGTCTGAGGCGGATCGCCGGACACGAACTGCACGTTATCTACAAATCCGTCCATCAGCACGAAACGTGCCAGGGACCAATTCTCGATAGTGGGCGGGTTTACGTTGCGATGGTACGGAGATCGAAGCGCGCGTCGTGAGGGGGAGGCAAGGTCTCCCAGAACGATGGCGGACGCCTGATCAATTTCCCCCGTGACCGAGTTGACTGCGCTGAGCCTTGAAGGAACGGCGTCGTTCATGACGACCAGGTTTTTACCTATCGGTCGCAGATCGCCGAGAACGCCTTCCACCCCAACGCGGTCGAGGCTCTTTAGATATGCAGGGGCACCACCGATCACGATGGTGGCAATCAGGGCCGCCAGCCCGACTCCAAAGAGTAGTCCGGCGTCTGCCGTCCCCCGACGGCGTATAAATCGGCCGAATAAGAACGGCCCTGACCCTGATCTACCGATGGTTATTCGCCTCCCTGCAACCGAACGGGCATTAACCGATCCCCGTTGCCCAATAGAGCCGGTTCAACGCCGGAGCTGTAAGCGATGCCGTGCCAGTCGGGATCACTAAATCTAACCATCTTTGAGAACAGGACTCGTGGCGATTATTAACCACGCCCCCGGTCTCTAAGCCAGTGTCCAGAGATGGAGGTCTTCTGGCAGGTGATTGTCCCCAGTGAGATAGCAAATGCCACTGCCGGAACTTTCCGATTCACAACAGCAACTGGATCCTAAGTAGATTCATTGCTGGACGTATTTGTTGCAAACGGTATTTTGGAGGCGTACCAACGGGAGTTGTTCCCTGATCACGAGGAGAATTTAAGAAAAATGGCCCCGGAAATTGCGGCCATAATTTATGACCTTACACCGGACGGGGAAAGCGAACTCTGGTCGATCCCCGAGCCTGTTTTGAATGCGGGCTTCACCGAGGCCGGATTCCAACGTTTTTCAGCGAGAATTCGGAGTTTCCAGACGGTACGCCCACAGCTATCGGATTACGAATAGAAGGGGCTTACCTTGCGAGCAATCGCGATGCCACGGCTTCATCTTTGATAAAAGTATCCACTGAAGAGATTTACGAGGGCCGTAACTACAATCCGTAGTGCCGCAAGCGACCGTCCTAGTCGAGTAAGTCACCTGAAGTCCGTATGTTCCCGGCCTTACCTCTCGTTGCGATCGGACGCGCCCGTTCCCGATAACCGTGTGAGCCGGTAATATCCCTGCGTCGGCCGAACCATTATCGGCCGTGACGATGTATATCCGCGCATCTGAAAGCAGGATCACACCTTCTTGTTCTGGCGACGACTGAAACGGTTGAACGACCGCTTGTCCCTATTTCTAGGGATCATCGCTGTAGGCCTCGCGCTCGTCGCTTGCAGCAGTCCCGCCTCTGACGCATCAACCGCCCAGCCTGTTCCGCAGCCGACGCCCCAACCGACGGCGACGCCTCAACCAACGCCAACGCCGTTTACGATTCCGCCGACCCCGACCCCCTTTAGCATTCCGCCCACACCAACGCCGATCACCTTTCCGACCGCGGCGCCCGTACTCAGCACGGCGGACCTTGTCGAGACGGCGGCGCCCTCTGTCGTCCACATCGGCGTGACTACTACGACCGGAACCTCCACGGGAACCGGGGTTGTTTGGGGGGACGGTGGATTGATCATGACAAACCGCCACGTAGTGGAGGACGCCGTACAAATCCGAGTGTCACTGGCCGATGGCCGGGTTCTAACGGGCGAGATTGTCGGGCTCGACTCATCGATAGATATCGCCGTTCTAAAAGTGGCCGCGGACGACCTTCTCATCGCCGCCATAGGAGATTCAGGAGTCATACGGGTTGGCGATGATGTGGTTGCGATAGGCCACGCGCTCGATCTCCCGGGCGGTCCGACGGTCAGCAAGGGCGTGGTCAGCGCTCTGGACCGATCGCTGATAGACGGCTCCGAGGTGCTTTCTGATCTGATTCAGACAGATGCCGCCATCAACCCCGGCAACAGTGGCGGCCCACTCCTAAACGTGATGGGCGAAGTGATCGGCATAAACACGGCCAAGATTCCGACAGGGGATGGCATCGGTTTCGCGATCGAGATTAATATCGCTCACGATGTCGCCCTGAGACTGGTCGCTCAAAGCGGGGTCCAGCCTGGCTTTGTAGGTATCGAACCGCTTGACATCACGCCTACACTCGCCGATCAGCTCTCCCTTCCGGTATTGCGTGGAGTGGGCGTGATTAGCGTCGTCCCGGGAAGCCCGGCAGAAGGGATTCTGCAGGCAGATGACGTGATCATTCAGATCGATGGCGTGGCAATCCCGGACACGCTAGCACTTGAGCAGTTCTTGCGATCGCACCCGGCGGGAGAGGTTGTGGAAATTACGTATTTCAGGGGGAGCGAAGGGCTTCTCACAGACAGTTTGACTCTTGGCGAACGACCGGGCTAGTTAGTCCGACGTTTAAGCCTTATTTACGGGAACCAGACAGGCATCAGGAAATTGGGAGTACACGATGAGTAAAGAACTTGCGGGCAAGGTAGCGATCGTGACCGGGGCCGGACGGCTCCGAGGTATCGGGCGCGCGTCCGCTGTACGGCTTGCCGAGATGGGCGCTGACGTAGTGATCACCGGGACTGGACGTGATCCGGAGGCGTTCCCTGACGACGAAAAGGCGATCGGCTGGCGCGATATCGAATCTGTTGCCGACCAAGTTCGTGAGCAGGGTCAACGTGCGCTGCCGTTGGTGGTCGACGTGTCTAGTTCCGAAAACGTGGACAAGATGATCGCCGATACCCTAAACGAGTTCGGGCGGATCGACATCCTGATCAATAACGCTGCTTTCCGACGCGGCGAAGACCGGGTGGCGGTCGTCGACCTGGACGAGGATCTTTTCCGGCGAGTTCTGGACATCAAGGTCGTCGGGTCTTTCCTGTGCGCCAAGGCTGTGGCGCGGCACATGCTCGGACGTAGTGCCGACAGTGGCGCAATCGTCAATCTGTCTTCCACCGCGGGCAAGCAGGGCTCTGCGAACACTTCTGCGTATAACGCAGCCAACTTCGCAATCAATGGATTTACTCAGGCACTGGCGAAAGAGCTGGCGCCGCACGGCATCGTCGTGAACGGCGTCTGCCCGGGTGCTATCGAAACAGCGCGCATGGACATCCTGGGCCGTGGTGAATTCTGGTCGAACCTAGAGTCGGGTATTCCGATGGGTCGGGCCGGGACGGATGAAGAGGTTGCAGATCTGATCGGCTTCCTTTGCTCCGACCGTGCGAGGTACATCACCGGTCAGTCGATCAACATCAATGGCGGAAGTGTCACCGCGCACTAGGTGGGACTGGCCTCATTCAGCGCCATCAGCGGCTTTACCGGGTTCCGTGTAACGGGTAGCGTGTAGCTACGTTGCTCGGGATCCTTGCCGCTGGTTGGCATACTTGTTTTGAATCTGAGCAATTTACACGGTTCCGTTCAGGTTCCGTGTGAATAGAACTATCGTTTCTATCAAGTTTTATGACGCCTCGATTCACTTCACCACGCAAGGCAAGGTCTAGACCGAAACGCCTACGGACTCTCTCGAATCGGCAGGTCACCGCACTCCGGTTTCTGGGAGCAGGGCCAGAGTCTTCGGCGTTCACTGGTCAGATGACGCGCTGCATTGCGTACATGTGTCCGTGGGCACACGCTTGCGACATCGCCGCCAGCGTTCCTTCAGCTGTAGACCAGAGGGCGTGTCACCGGTTCCGCGGGGAGGCGTACAGGCCGGGTTCAGGCCTCAGCGAGCACTCTGTTGACATGCTGGCAAATCATCGCAGGCTCGGTTACAAGCTGGGCGGTCCCACGAAGGCGATGCTTGACGAGGCGAGACCGGACGGCCCCTCAACCAATCTGCGGTCCAAACGGCCCAGGTACCCCGTCCGGCCTACATAGCGTTTGGTTAATTAGCCTTTTCGCTGAATTCCAACGATCCCACACCGACCACTATCAGTAAATCAGCGCCGCCATCTCCGAGAGTTCCCGAAATGCGCGCTCCCACAATTGATGTTTCCAATAATTCATCAGTGAGGGTGAGTTCGTTCGAAATCGTGCCAGTTGAAGTCGCCGCGTCGATTTCAACGCCCACGCCCTCCGAAAAAGTCACGGTCACGTCTCCGACACCCGTCTCGAACTCGTTCGATCCACCACTGACCATTACACCGTCAAACATGATCGAGCCGACACCGGTCGTGAACCGGAACGATCCGTCGCCATCGATGATTCTGATATCACCGGCTCCGATACCACCCGAGTAGTCGCCAGACACTCCTCGCAGCTCGATGTTCCCTGCCCCATCCGTTATCGTCCCGCCTGCCCGGACGTCCTTCACTGTGATCGGCCCAACTGCAGTTCCGATCTCGATAACCGTATCCGGGGGAACGGTGATTGTGAGATCGACCGCGCCTTCTGCACGGCCACCGATCAAACTCCCGCTAATGGTGGTCACGGATCGAACCGTAACAACATCACCATCAACCGTTACGCTAAGGTCAACATCGTTCTTGTTGCTTACTACGCTTAAGACGGAAATCGTGCCATCGGGGCCCGTTTCCACGAGCACGCTGCCGTTGTCGGCACCCACCACGAGACGCGGCGAATCACCGACCTGAAACGACCGTTCAAGTGTCTCGTCGCCGCCCGCGCCGCACGCGATCAACAGGATCGATACGAACACGAGGAGCCCTGACCAGACCGGGCGCGCCCGAAATAAAGGGAGCAAAGAGCCCGAATATCTCCGGATTCCTTGTACGGTGGGCGACCAGATCGGCGCGCTCTGACTGGCTGATGGCATGATCAAATAATACGTGCCAAACGGCGTCAGACGGTCTTGTTTTTCGACTTAATTTTGCAGCAGTGTCGCCACCGGAGCGAGATTGTCCGGGTTTGGCTCCAGTTTGCCAACACCGGCCTCCCTCACAACCGCCACCAGCGCATCGCAGAACGGCGTCGGGACGCCCGTCTTTTTGCCTTGCTCTGATACGAAGCCGTTCAGGAATTCGATCTCGGTACGCCGGTGCTTGATGACGTCCTGGAGGAACGACGCGCGGCCGGCCACCCCGGAGTTCGTCGCTTGCTTGTCCATCTCGATCTCAAGATCTTCGATGTTCCGCCCCTCGGCCGCGTCGACAAACATCTGCGCGGGAACGCCGAGCAGGTCGCCAATCGTGTGACCAAGGGCTCTGCCGACGCGAATGACCTCCGCTCCGACCTGCGTGCGGATGTCTCGGACTCTCGGGTCTGTGCGGACCTTGTCCGAGGTGAGTCCTGTGATCCCGGCCATCGGGTTGACCATGCAGTTGATGGCCAGTTTCGCCCAGCGTTCGCCCCACAAGTTATCCGTGAAATATGTGCCCTCTGAAACGGAAGATATGACCTCCACCAGCTCACGGGCACGAGAGGTGTCGGAGCCGTCCTGCTCGCCGATCTTGTAGGCGAGCGGGTTGGTGTCGGTGCGAAGCACGATGCCCGGCTCGTAGCAACCTGCGGCGATGGTGATCACGCATCCGAGCGCGTTTTCTGCGCCTATCGTCTCCGCCAGACGGTAGTCGTTGACGCCGTTCTGGAAGTCCACGTACGCGCCGTCCGGTTTCAAGTAGCGCCGCATCAGCATGGCGGCCCACTCCGTGTCGTACGACTTCACCGCAACAAAAACGTAATCGAACGGATCGTCGATCGACTGAAGTTCGTTGATGTTGATGTAGTTGGCGGGCACGTTTATTTCGTCGTCATTGTGACGAATGGTGAGGCCGTTCGCCTTTACCGCAGCCACATGCTCCGGCCACTGATCGACGATTGTGACATCGTGTCCAGCTTTGGTAAGCATACCGCCTGTATAGCCGCCGATTGCTCCGCCGCCGATGATGCCGATCCGTGGACCCATGTATGCCGCTCCAGTTAACTCTTATATTTGATTCAGATGAGTACGACTCGTGAATGCCGGAATATACCGCGGCCCACGCCCTGTGACGAGTCCCTACGGGATATTGGGACGCTCTCCGAATAACCGCTTCCGAACATCCATCTGAACGTCGGAATTTGCGCATATACGGCCACGTTCCTGTGATTGCGCCAATTGGTCCTCTACAGGTATCGGTATCCGACCGTCTACGAGATTAGAATTGTCATCACCCGCGTACCGGACCTGTACGGCGAGGAATAACGATACCCAAGTCTCGCCTTGATTCAGATGGGACCTTAGACCACATGTCCATAACCCGGATAGACAAAGAGAACTTCCGCTGAAATACCGAGACGCCGTCGCCCAGCTGCTCTCCCTGGCGGATTTTGAGCGCAAGTCACGGGTGGGCGAGCCACCAGACTTTCACCTCCGACGTATGGAGGTGTTACTGGCGCGCCTTGGCAATCCGGAACTCGCCACGCCAACTATCCATGTGGCCGGATCGAAGGGCAAAGGCAGCAGCTCCGCCATGATCGCTTCGGTTCTGACGGCGGCCGGGCTGCGGACCGGCCTTTTCACATCACCACACCTGCACCGCATGACGGAGCGGATCAGGGTGGATATGAATGAGATTTCGACTTACAGGTTTTCGGCGCTCATTGAAGAGCTCTGGCCGGACGTTGAAGCCGTTGAAGAGCGGGGGGGCGTTGGTAAAGTCAGCGTATTCGAGTTGCTGACAGCGATGTCTTTCGTGGAGTTTCGATCTGTAAACGCGGACGTCCAGGTGATCGAGGTCGGCCTCGGGGGCCGGCTTGACGCCACGAACTTGGTGGCGCCGGATGTGGCGGTTATCACGCCGATCAGCCTGGATCACACCGCTGTCTTGGGCGACACGGTCCCGAAGATCGCATTCGAGAAAGCCGGGATCATCAAGCCCGGCGTTCCCGTAGTGGTCGGAAATCAGGCGCCGGCGGCAAGGCCAGTCATAGAGAAGGCCGCCTGGAAGCGTGGCTCTGAAGTGACGTACGCCCATGATCGACTGGCCATCGTCCGCGGGCCGGAACAGGCGACTACGGCCTACGGCAAGCCGGTGCAATACCTGACGCTAAAAAGTTTTTCAAATACTTACGAGTTGGGGCTGCCGCTCGCCGGGCCTCATCAGGTCGACAACGTGATGACCGCCATCGCAGCGCTCGAAACGTTCGGCCGTGAACGTAATTTGACGATCAGCGCTGACTCCGTTTCACGCGGCATCGCGGCGGTCCGCTGGCCGGCGCGTGCCGAGGTACTCACGTCCCCGGATGACGATGTCCAGGTCATCGTCGATGGCGCACACAACAGCTCTTCAGCGGCGGCGCTTGTTTCCACACTCGAGTCGCTCTTCCCGTCTGCGACGCGTCCTGTCGTTATATACGCAGGCTCTGGAGGCCACGACTTCGCAGCGACGGCCCGTGAGTTTTCCCGGCTTAATCCACGGGTGATCGTGACCCGTACCCGTCACCCGAAGGCGGTCAGCGCCGAAACAGTCGCCGAGGCATTGCGGCGCGATACTGTCCCCGTTGCGGCGGTGACACCTGATGTGGAGAGCGCCTTGCGTGAGGCACGGGCTATCGCTTCTACGGGAGACGTTATTGTCGCGACCGGTTCGCTGTTTGTGGCGGCTGAGGTACGAGAGATACTGCTTTCAATAACTCCAGAGTTGTACCCGGACCTACGCGGCGAAATGATGCCGTCGTACGAGATTTCGGCTTTAATAGCCCCGACTCAGGATCCAGAGGACCAGGTCGGTCCAGAATTGCAACACGGCGCTCCATAACGATCGATCGACTATCCAAACTTCGATATCAGGAACTCGGTGTTAACACGATGACGGACAGCAACGGCAGACGCAGGGTTGTAGTAACCGGTGTCGGCGTAGTTTCGGCTATCGGACACGACCTGGACACGTTCTGGGATGCCCTGAAGGCGGGGAAGTCGGGGGTGACCCCTCTCCCTCTCGAAGATATCGACGACTACCCGTGTCGCATCGGCGCGACGGTCCAGGATTTTGATCCGACAACGTATATGGACCGCAAAGAGTCTCGAAGAATGGCTCGCTTCGCCCAGCTGGCCGTTGTGGCCGCGGGTGAGGCCCTTGAATCTTCAGGACTCGACAGGCTAGACAACCTCTCGAACGATCAGCGAACGCGGCACGGCGTGCTTCTTGGCACCGGCATCGGCGGATACCCGGAGACGGAGGCCGCGGCACGGGTGATGGTAAAACGCAGTGGCACTCGCATATCGCCCTACTACATACCGATGATGCTGCCGAACATGGCTGCGGCAAACGTAAGCCGGGTTTACGGCGCAACCGGCTACATTGGAACGACAATCACGGCCTGCGCAGCCGGTACACAGGCGCTCGGTGAAGCGGCCGAGGTGATCCGACGTGGCGGAGCTGACGTGATGATCGCCGGCGGAGCTGAAGCCGGAATTTGTGAGATCGGACTCGGCGGGTTCTCCACGATCCACGCCCTCTCCACAAGCAGCAACGAGGCGCCGGAAAAGGCGAGCCGGCCCTTTGATGCGAACCGTGACGGTTTCGTGCCGGCGGAAGGGGCCGGAATCCTGGTGCTCGAAGACCTTGAACACGCACTTGATCGCGGCGCAACCATCGTCGGCGAGATCGCCGGATGGGGCGTAACCTCAGACGCCCATCACCTCGTCCACCCGCCTGAGGACGGCGCGGGCGCGGTCAGAGCGATGCTGATGGCGCTTAACGATGCGGGCATCGATCCGCAGGACGTCGATTACATAAACGCCCACGGCACATCTACACCCGTGAACGATGCTGCCGAGACGCGCGCGATCAAGACGGTGTTCGGCGAACATGCAGCCAAAACGCCAATCAGTTCTACGAAGTCGATGATCGGGCACTCTCTCGGAGCATCTGGTGGGCTGGAAGCAGCTGCTGCCATCCGCACCATCAGGGACGGCGTGATCCACCCGACGATCAACTACGAGAACCCGGACCCGGCTTGCGATCTGGACTACGTACCGAATGTGGCCCGTAAAGCCGAGGTCAACACGGTCCTCTCAAACAGCTTTGGCTTCGGTGGCCAGAACGCCTGCGTTGTGATCCGGAAGTTTGAGGAATAGGCTGCCCTTCGACACTGATACACCGGGAGAGACACCGGTTAGGACGATAAACAATTGAGCTCTCCAGTTTCGGGTTTCTGTAGTAGTTGTGGCGTTCGACAAATGCCGGGTGCGAGCTTCTGTCGGGAATGTGGCACAGCCGTACCGGCGGAATCTGTCGATCCGAATCCGACAGGTGAGTACGTCCGTGCCTACGATCCGCCAGGCTACACACCTATGACGATCGCCTCCGACGGCATTGCCGTACCCGGCGAGATCGCCGGTATGAAGGCTCGTACCGGCGCCTGGCTGATCACAAACGTCGGCGTCAACATGACGGGTGCCATTCCCGTGTTGGGATTTTTCGTATCGTTGGGCGCTTTCATCTGGACCATGTACCTGTTTCGGCGCGGACAGGACGTTGGAGCCCGCCTTATCGGCCTAAGAGTCGTAAGGGACACCGGCGAATTGGCCGGCTTCTATCACATGTGGACCCGAGGTCTGGCGTCCATAATCAGCTTTCTGGCCATCGGCGCCGGGTTTTGGACGGCTTATTCCGACCCGGATCACAGGACCTGGCACGATAAGTGGATGGGGACCTACGTCGTCAAGGCAGGGCGAGACGTGGACGGCCTCCCGGGGACCAGTTCATCGACCGCGAAGGCGTGGTTCTGGGTCAGCATTGCGGTTCCCATCGCAGGCTTGCTAGCCTTCTGGGGTTTTTTGTTAATAGCAGTCTTTTGAATCATCGACTGATTTCCAATCGCAATTCGCATGGTCAATCACTGATCAATCTCACCTGTCTCGCGCATCCAGTTATCCACAAGTTGTGGTGATAGCGCGGACGTTCTGAACCACATTTAGGGGATACAGGGTCTCGACGCGGTACCCGCCCGCGGGCTATAGTCCGAGCACCCGGTGACAGCCAGTACTTCCGCAAAGAGGCGTACCACTCCAGTGTAGGAAGTATCACGGTAGGGTGGTCGGCATCGCCGTCCAATCCCGGGCTAAACAGAGGTCCCACCGCGCCTTGTTCGCACATCTCCACAATCATTCTGAGTACAGCCTTCTCGACGGCCTGAGTTCAGTCAAAGACATGGCGCAACGCGCCAAAGAGCTCGGACAGAGCGCGCTTGCCCTTACGGATCACGGCGTAATGTACGGGGCGATCGACTTCTATCGCGCATGTAAGGATGTCGGGATCAAGCCGATCATCGGCATGGAGGGGTACGTAGCCCAGAGCAGTCGTTTGACGCGTAACCCAGCCGACCGCTCTCCATATCACATGACCGTGCTCGCGAAGAACGAGGTCGGCTACGGCAACCTCCTCAAGCTCGCCAGCAAGGCGCAGCTAGAGGGCTTCTACTATCGGCCTCGCATGGATCGGGAAATCCTGGAGGAGCATTCCGATGGTCTGGTCATACTATCGGGCTGTCTGTCTGGGGAGATCGGAACGCATATCGTCGGTGGCCAGATGGACAAGGCGCGGGAGACAGTGGACTGGTACCGCCAGGTGTTCGGGGACGACTACTACCTGGAAGTGATGTGGCACGAGAGAATCCCGGACCAACTCACGATGAACCGGGGCGTGTTCGATCTGGCAAAAGAGACCGGGACCCCGCTGGTCGCCACGAACGACAACCACTACACCCACCCGTCCGACCACGAACTCCACGACATCCTGCTTTGCATCCAGACCAACTCGCTGGTCACGGACACCAATCGGATGAAGATGGAGGACCCGACCTTCTACCTTCGGTCAGAAGCCGAGATGGCCGCGTTGTTCCCAGAACACCCGGAGGCGATCTCAAACAGCGGCCTGATCGCCGAAAAATCTGAGCTCGAGATCGACTTTACGCAGAGCCGCTTGCCCCGATATCACACGCCGAACGGCGAATCAGCGCTGGAGTACGTGAGGGAACTGTGCGAAGAGGGCCTGCGACAGCGGTATCCGAGCGCAAATCAGACGGTATGGGATCGTCTCAATTACGAGCTCATGGTGATCGAAAGCACCGGGTTCCCGGACTACTTCCTCGTGGTCTGGGACATCGCCAATTTCGTTCATCGAGAGGACATCGTATTTGGGGTGCGCGGCAGCGCCGCCGCGAGCCTCGTCCTCTACTGCCTTGGTGTCACTGATATTGACCCACTTGCCACAAAGCTGGTATTCGAGAGGTTCCTTAACCTTGAACGGCGTGAGATGCCTGACATCGACATGGACTTCCAGGACGACCGCCGTGAGGAGGTTATCCGGTATTGTCTGGACAAGTACGGTGAGGGCCACGTCGCACAGATCGTGACCTTCGGGACGTTGGGAGCGAAGGCCGCTGTCCGCGACGTCGGACGTGCGCTCGGGACGGAGTTGGCCGAGGTAGACCGACTTGCACGGCTGATCCCGACTACCCTCAAAATTACGCTTGAACAGGCGATCAAAGAGACCCCTGAGTTGCAACAGGCCGCGTCAGACGGCGGCAACGGGCAGCGCTTACTTGAGCTGGCACAGGGGATCGAGGGCACGGTCCGTCATGCCAGCACTCACGCAGCCGGCGTAATGATCACGGAAGAGCCGCTCACGGACTTCGTCCCGCTTGCCCGTGGGACGGGATCCGACGTGAACGCCGTCCCGACAACGCAGTACCCGATGAAGCCGCTCGACGACCTAGGCCTACTCAAGATGGACTTCCTGGGCCTGACTAACCTGACCATCCTCGACCGTGCGCTCAAGCTCATTTCCGAGACGCGTGGTGAAGCGATGACGCTCCCGGGCATCCCACTGGATGATCTGGCCACCTTCAAACTGCTCTCCTCCGGCGAGACGGCTGGCGTGTTCCAGCTTGAAGGCTCCGGTATGCGACGCTACATCAAGGAGCTGCGCCCATCGTCGGTGATGGACGTCGCCGCCATGATCGCCCTGTATCGGCCGGGACCGATGGAGTTCATAGGCGACTTCATCAATGCGAAACACGGCCGAACACAGATCACCTACCCGCACGATGACCTGCAGGCCCTGCTTGAAGAGACTTATGGGATCGTCGTTTACCAGGACCAGGTGCTCCTGATTGCTCAGCGCTTCGGTGGATACACGCTTGGAGAGGCAGACATCCTTCGGAAGGCGATGGGCAAAAAGGACAAGGAGGTGATGGCGGCGGAGAGCGAGAAGTTCATCGCGGGCGGGATCGCCAACGGTTACACACCTGAACTCTCGCAGCAGATGTTCAATCTGATCGAGCCTTTCGCCGGATACGCGTTCAACAAGGCCCACAGCGTGTGCTACGCCATGGTTTCCTACTGGACCGCGTATCTGAAGGCCAACTACACCGTGGAGTACATGGTGGCCTTCATGGACGCAGCGACAGGCGCGCCTGAAAAACTCACCGCGGCTATCTCTGAATGCCGCCGCCTAGGCATCGCCGTCCTGGCGCCTGATGTGAACCGTGGCCAGATTGGATTCGCTGTAGATAGCAATGACGATGGGGAGGCCATTCGATTTGGCATGGCCGCTGTCAAGAACGTGGGTGTTGGCGCGGTCGAACCGATCATAGAAGAACGAAACTCCGCCGGGTCGTTCGACTCGCTTGAAGACTTTTGCAAGCGTGTCGATTTCAGCAGCCTGAACAAACGTGCACTTGAAAGTCTGATTAAGGTCGGGGGTTTTGATCGATTAGGTGATCGTGGAGCAATGATCGAAGGGCTGGACCGGATCATGTCCCTGATCCGACGCGAGACCGAATTGCGTGAGTCTGGCCAGACCACGATGTTCGACATGCTCGGCGATGCCGTAAACACACCGCTACCAGCGCTTGAGTTACCGACCGGCGGAGATGTCACGGACCACGAACGCACGCTCTGGGAGCAAGAACTGCTGGGCGTGACGATTTCGGAGAACCCGATCACTCGTGCAATGTACGCGCTACAAGACGAGTCGATCGTATTTTCCAGTCAACTCACGCCCGATATGACCAACATGCAAAAGTCATCGGTCGGCACGGTCGGCGCGGTGGAAGAGAGGACGACCCGCAAGGGAGATCCGTTCGTAAAGGTCCAGTTCGGACTGCTAGGCGGTGACATCGAACTGGTCATATGGTCAAACGTACTGCCGACAACCGGACATCTCTGGAAGCAGGGAACCCATGTGGCCTTAACCGGGACGGTGAAAGAGCACAACGGGTACTTATCAATATCAGTAGACGGCGCACGGGAGTATCGATTGCCCGGACATGAAGAGGCGACCCCTTTGACGAACGCCCCCCCGAACTCCGCTAATCCGGCACAGGGAGCTAACAATCCCCGCGCAGTTACTCCGGCAGCTTCCTCGCACAACCCGAACCAGCTGAAGCCCGCTGGGCCTATGGGTAACCCCACAGGTATCTCCAACGGAAACGGCGCTTCTCATGTTGACTCAGCAACGACGGCGGCGACAGAACCGGCTCTTTCGATACGCGTATCGGAGACCGGAGTTGTCGCCGAGGATAAGAACCGTTTTGAAGACATCATCCGCCTACTCCTGAACTACAAGGGCAATCATCCATTCGTCCTTGAGGTGGAGACGGGGGAGCGGGTCGTAACGCTGGAGATGCCATTCGCCATCCAGCCCTGCGATGAGCTCGTATCAAACCTGTCAGAAATGATCGGAAGCGAGAACGTTCTGATACCGGGTCTGGCGAACGCCACACCCGTTCAAGCCCCCGTGTAAGCAGGGAATCCCCTCGGCGCGCATCGGCGTAAGCTGTATTCATGGACTGGATTGTTTTCGCTACCGCGCCGGATCAGTTGACGGCGGAGATGTGGCAGGACCTGCTCTCACAGGCAAATATCAGGTGCCAGTTGAGGGCGGGTGATACATACAGTTTTCTCGGCGTGTCGGCGTCACCGGTCAGGCTTGTCACTCCGCAGGAAGATGCGGAGGTCGCCCGCGACGCCCTTGAGACGTTGATAAACCTCTCCGAAATCAGCATCGACGAGCCGGGCGCTGCCGGCGATTTCGAGTGAACGGCCCCTCACACAAGCAGCGTGAGTTGCACACCTTCAGCTGTCTCCAAGTGGCCTTCCAACTGCAGTAGCCGCGCCTTGAGCGGAAGACCAATCCCTCCCCCGAAACCGTGGAGTCGTCCGTTGCTTCCGACAACGCGATGACACGGGACCAACAACGGGACTGGATTCCGAGCCATTGACTGGCCCGCAGCTCGGATGGCGTTTGGACTGCCAGCTGCCTCGGCAAGCCATGCGTAGGTGCGTGTCTCGCCGGCGGGTATGGCCCGACAGGCGGCACGTGCCCGGGTGAAAAACTCCGGGTCGTCGAGATCTATCGCTATCCGTGTCAGATCCTCCGGCTCTCCGGAGAAGTAGCGATCGAGGCTGGCGCGAAGCTCTTCGAAACGGGACGAATCCCTTTGCCCGCCGCGGATTACTTGCCTCAGTTCTGACTCGGTGTCTGCTGCGGTCAGTTCAGGGAGAGTTATCCGCTTGATGCCGTTCTCTGACGCTACTACACCTACCCAGCCATATGCCGTCTCGAAAATATCGTACTTAAGCATCGACATTGGCACCCGCGACCTCGGACGAGACTTGATCCTGGCCACCGGACGCCTCTGTGCTAGTTGTCCGGGAGTACAACGGTCGCTTTACGGGGTTTGCGAGCGCCGCCCTGAGAGGTGGACGCGGCTTGACGCCGATCAAGCGTAATAACGACCGCCGGATCAGTGCCCATCGGACGGCGGGCCACTCATCCTGAACCATCTGATGAACCTGATCCGGAACCTCTCGAGCGCTGTACACCTCTAGTTGAAAGGCCTTCGCTATCACCTGGCCTCCCTCCTCGGCGTCGGCGGCCGTTCCGCCGAGACGTAATGCGTATTCCACGGACGTCTCATATTTTCGTCTGCCGGTTCCCGAGAGCCAGCCAAGGCGAGACATTCCTGCGTACGCACGGCCAGTTGGGGACATGTCCCAGAACCGCCAGCGCCATACGGTAACACCGCCGATGAACGTCAATACAAGTGCCGCTCCCACGGCGAACGGCCATACCGGCGCCAGGTTTTCAGATCGAGTGGTTCTCAGCAATTCGCCGAGATCGGCGCCCTCTCCGGACCCGAGTGGAGACTCACCGGTCTCGATAAACAAGTCGGCACCGGCCGCAAATGAATCTGTCCCCCCGAAGGACGTGGCCTCCAAATCAGGCAACGCACCACGCACCAACTGCGGCGCTCCGGGCGTCGACTCCAGGTCGATCCAACCGTAGTCGGGGAAGTACGCCTGCGCCCAGCCGTGCCTGTCGACGTCCCGGATCATGACCCCGCCGCGTATCGGGTCGAATGCACCTGCCTGGAATCCGGACACCATCCGCGCCGGCACGCCCTGGATGCGCAACATCACGGCGAGGGCCGAGCCAAAGTACTGGGAGTAGCCCTTAGGTCGATCGTCGTCACACCGGGACCCTATGGACGCCCCCTGGCACGGCTCCAGTGCAGTGTCGAACAGGAAATACGAGACGCCATCCTGCTCCGGACCCGGGCCGTCGATGTCCTGGCTGTAACCGAAGGCCCGCAGATGCTCTGTCAGCGCCACAGACATTTCGTACGGAGTCACAGCCCCCGCTTCCGTGACGATCTGGTCGGCAAGGGCTACGACTTGATCTGGTAGCGTCTCAGGCAGTTGGAGATAACGGTCTGTTACCCAGAGCGGGTAATTGGCGCCGGCTTCGTCCAGTTGTTCTTCCGTCGCCTGCGATATCAAACGTTTAA
>Ga0310124_10001072_pt1 | contig 19261 bp, 13 predicted proteins | sample CB11b_AW_Bot5_MG_FD_203507 | JGI IMG/M metagenome (GOLD analysis project Ga0310124, IMG submission 203507) | Marine microbial communities from Western Arctic Ocean, Canada - CB11b_AW_Bot5 | ecosystem: Environmental > Aquatic > Marine > Oceanic | place: Canada: Western Arctic Ocean | collected... | reverse complement strand
GGGATAGTCCGCGTTGCGGATCTCCAGGCGCGAGGCGAACGGCAGGGCTATGCGCATGTGGGCGCCGTCGATATAGGCGCAGCCTTCGCGCATACGACTCTCGATGATGAACGGACAGGCCACAGGCATAATGGCGCCACACAGCTGGTACTGATTGTCACCGGCACTGTAAAGCTCGCGCGATTTATACTGCAACCGTTTCGAACGGCGCGCCATGACTTTGCCTCCGGCCGAACGGATGCCGCCCGTCGATCCTGCCGCCGTGCAAATCCATAAACCCGAGCCGTTCTGATCTTCGGTCGCGTCGCCGACGGTGAGCTGATACTTGCTCATGGCCGCCGGTGAGGCATGAGCGATGAGCACATCGTTCAACGCCAGAAACCGCAAGGGCTTGTCGTCCCGGCTCAAAAACATGCGATTCAACGGCACCGTCTGGCAAGCGCCGGACAGAATCTGGTCCAGTGCTGCTTCGAAATTGTCGCGGGTGACGGGACAGAAAGCACCCACACTGCGCTCGGGATCGCTGTTGACCCCGAGAATGGGTTGGGTCGTGATCTGCCGCGCCGCTTCCAGGAAGGTGCCGTCGCCACCGACGGCGATGACGAAATCGTACGGGGTGTAATCGACCTGACGCGCACGATAGAATGCTTTGTAGCGCACGCCGCGCGACTGCAGTGCGGCTTCGACATGCTCGCGCGCGGCCACATGACTCTCGTGCGAGGCCAGCAGACGGTCGCGATCGGCATCGGAAAAAACATTGTGAGCATCGATCAACTGCTGACGATGCTCATTGAAGTAGATCTGGTGCAGGCTCTTCTTGTAGATGACTAAGATGTTCAAATCGAGTGTCGGGGGTCAGGGGTCAGGGGTTCTTCGACCCCGGCCACCTCGAGTGGCCGGTGAAAGGCGCGTTCAACAATTAAGTTAATCCCTCCTACTGCGGTTCTTGGGGAATGATTTTGACGGCCACGTCAGTGGCCAGCTCACCGGGTCTGAGGACGAGCTTGTCGGTGGCTGTGACTGTGTCGGTGCGCAGAATTTTGCCATCCCAGGTGTTCCACCACTCCAATGCATAGGTCCCGGCCGGATACGCGACACTGACCTGGGTCGGCGCGATGGGTTCGACGCCACCCACCCAGTTCTGCCGCCAAGTGTTCCGGCGGTTGTGCAACCACACAAAGGCAACCCCGTCCGTACGCATGCCGCTGGCTGCCAGGTCCGGCTGCACTTTGCGATAGTCCTCGAAGACATAACGTTTCACCCGGATCCAATCGAGACCACCGTTGGCAACGCGAATCTTGTGGCGGCCGGCCGGAATTTCGAGAACGAAATTCTCGTCGTACAGGGACTGCCAAATATTCCATTCCCCTTGAAAACCCCACGCTTTGCCATGCCCCTCGCCAGCCGGCAGGTCTCGCTCGACCTTCAACTCGTCATCGATCCAGATATGCAGTTTGCCGGAACGCGACACCCGTCCGACACTCACGACGAAGCGAAACGGCCGGGCACAGTCGACCTTGAACACCGGCGGATTGCGTAAGGTCTCGTTGTCGGTGCCGTGCAGGTACTCCGAAATTTCCGTGTCGTTGGTGACCATACCGCTGTCGTGAACCACAAACTCTGACAGTGCCGGACGCCCCCACTTGGTCGATGGCAGAATCACGACGTCTGCGAAGCGAACGGTCTCGTCCTCGAACTGGACGCGAAAGCCCTGGAACTGCTGCCAAGTCGCAGTGCCGAACGGCAGGTCGTTTACGAACCGGCGCAAGGCACCGAAGTGAAAGTAGAGGTTGAGCGGATCGATGTAGGTTGAGTGCCACCAGGGCATCGCAGCGCTGGCACCGCCACCGGCGACGGACGCCCACATGGAATTGTGCACACACCAGCCGTGCGGGTCGGTCGTCCGCGGCGGACCTTCACTATCGACGCCAAACTCGCTGAACATATGCGGCTTATCATAATATAGCCATTGCGCCTGGGTGTAGTTCGTGACGGGGTCAGCAACGCTGGAATCGTTGTTTGTATAGACATGTGTCTGTACGATGTCGATCTCCGGAATGCGCCAGCAGGCCTCCGGTCCCATGTGCGTCCACCAGCTGGTCGTCACCAGATGCTTGTATGGATCAAGCGCTTTGAGCACGGGCGCCATCTTCCGGTGCCAGGCGATCACCGTCGACTCGTCAGCTTCCGGCCAGCCCTCGAATTCATTGCCGAACTCCCAGCACAGCAAATTGGTTGCGTATCCCCAGCGTGCTACCAGGTAGCGCAGACGTTTGCGATACTGCTTCTGCGCCGCCTTGCGCGTGAACCAGTCCCGCGGCTTCTTGCAGAAACCGCCGTTCACTTTGTTGTACGGATTATCCAACCACCGCTGCCCGGCGAAATCCTGGTGCGTGTCGAGACAAAGCATCACATTGATCCCGAACCTCTCCGTCGTCGCCATGAAATGATCCAGACGCGCCGCGCTCTCCTGTCGATACCAGCCCGGGCGATCCTCCCATTCGATGCCGAGGCTGTCACTGGACATCCAGACGCGGCAGCAATTCTCGCCGTTGTCCGCCATGCGCTGAAGAATGGTGTCCGGCGCTTTGCCGATATTGTTGTAGATCGGCAGGTTGTGACCGATCAGGAAACAGCCCTCGCCGTTGTCGTACTGGAAATAGTGCGGGTCCGTCTGGCTGCTGCGCAGAAAACCACGCTTGTTACCAGCCACAACTTCGATCCGCGGCAATGCCACGGTCTTCCTCTTTCTGCCATTGACAACCCGTAACTGACAACGCAGCGGGCCAAGTTCGTCGGCCGTCAGCCGGATTCTCCAGGGCTTCGCGGTGGGCTGGGGCGCCCAGGTCTCGACGTCCTCGTGGAACTGCCGCTGGAAATCAAACATGTAAAACCCGGGATAGCCATAGGTACGGCTGGCACTGGTAACATTGGCGGTCAGGGATATCTGATCGGGGTCATAGGGATTCTCCCATTTGCCCCCGACCTCCATACGGTATTCGAGCGTGTCGTATTGCGTGACACGGATGGTGCCATCGGCGTCGGGTGCGGCAGGATTGCCGTTGACATAGAGATCGACGTCCTGCAGCCTCAGCGGTGCCCGTTTAGACACAATATGATCCTGGTAATCGCCGTCGCGCTCTCCGAAGCGCAGTCGCACTGCAGCCTGCACGGGTTCGCCGAGCGGCAGGTCATCGAAAAGTTTGGCGTCAATGACGGGGGCCGGGCCGTCCGTTTTGCTGCGTACCAGTCCCGGCCGGTCGAAGGACATGTGCAGACGGCGGCCGGCATCGGTATCGATATCGATACGGCTGCCAAAATCGGCAAAGGTGCGGCCGAGCCGGCCGCTGGGGCCCGGATGGACAGCGATCTGCTGGCGGCCACGCTCGAATTTCCCGAGCATTTCGGCACGAATCCAAACGCCGCTGGTGAGCTCGATCTCCTCAGTGCGGGTGAAGGTTGCTTCGATGTCGACACCATCTTCGTGGCGACTGAAAACGAAGTGGAAATCAATTGGCAGCGTCTCCGCGAAGTCACCCCACTTGCCCGTCTGCTCGACGACGCCGCCATTCGAACGCGTACGGACGTCTCGGCCGTGCGTCAATTTGCGGAAAACCCAGTTGTCGCGCCACAGAGTGAAGTGCAACTCGATCTGGCAGCCATCCTCGGTCTCGATCGACAAGCGGCCGGGACCATTGACGGTGATCTTTTCCGATGGCGTCTCGAAAAGGGGCGCAGCATCGCCAGATTGCCAGGCGGTGGAAACCATGAGCAAAACGCACGCGTACCGTATGACGGAACGGGGCGCAGGGGTGATTGGGTTTGGCTGTCGTGCAGGTGCGGGGCTCACCAAAAACGGTACTCTTCGGCACCGGTTAAATCAAGGCAGTCTGGGCGCGCGGCGACGTGGCACATTCCTGCCCGCGTTTCAAATGCATCCAGTGCGTATGAACTCGATGTTCACCAACATGAGATTGGGGAATTGTTCAAGGAAACCTGCCATGCGGCCAACCCCGGGCTATGAATACAACGCACCGTCGGGGCAAAGAGAAGCGGCTTATTGGTACTTACCTTATCGCCACTGTACTTTATGGTTGCGATTGCCCCGGCAGTCATGCCCCGTGCCACGGGGGCGATGCCCTTCGCGTCGATAATATCAGTCGCGTTTTCCGCCAATTCGACGACCGTACCGTGTCAACTCGGCGAGCACGTGGGACGGGAAATACGGCGGTTGAAAAAAAACGGCGTGGCGACGTAAGCTGTGCGATAGGTTGCCCGGTATAACCTGCCACACCATCTGATTGGTGATGTATGTCCGCTATTCGGAATTTGTACAATCCGGCACAGTTTGTGCGTCAAGTATCATCAGGGTCAACCCATTCACTTCACCCAGCCTGTCCGCTGTAATGCCTCAACCATCTCGTCCAGCGTTTAGCTACGGCGACCCCGACGCCTCTGCAGCCTCGACTGCGGAGGGCTCCCGTTCGCTGCAGGATGCGAATATCCTGATCATCGAGGACGAGCCGCACATCGCTGAGTTTATCGGCGAGTTTCTGCAGGACGAAGGCTGTAACGTCCATTACATCGTGCCGAACGGCTCGTCGAACGGCTGGCGTTCACAACTCGACGATATTCTTGCCGGGCGCGCTGCTTGCGATCTGGTCCTACTCGACATCGTCATGCACGACATCGACGGGATGGATCTGCTCACTGAGATTCGCAGCAAGCGCGATCGCACCGAGTTGCCGGTTGTGATGATGACTGGCCTCAACGAGAGCCACATCATCGTACAGACGCTGAATCTCGGCGCCAACGATTACGTCACCAAGCCGATCGATATTCAGGTCACGATCGCGCGCATCCGCACACACCTGCAACTGAGCGAGGCCGAGGAGCGCCTTAAGGATCTGAACGAATCTCTGGAACGCCGGGTCCGTCAGCGCACCCGTGAGCTGCAATCTGTGAACCAGCAGCTCGAGGAGGAGATCGGCGAACGCAAGCGGACCGAAGAAGAGTTGGTACGGCTCGCGGCCTATCCGGAGGCGCTGCGAAAAAGTGAAGAACGCTTCCGACTGCTGGCCGAGAATTCATCGGACCTCATCTCCAAACTTTCCGACGGGGGCGTGTTTCGCTACGTCTCTCCAGCCAGCCTGCCGCTGCTAGGTTTCCAGCCCGACGCCCTGATCGGTGAGAACGTTTTTGATCTGTGCCACAAGGATGACTACGCAATTGTGCGCAAAAGCTTTCTGACGGCGCTGGACCTTCGCCAGGCATCAACGCAGAACCACCGCATCCGCAGCATTGACGGTACCTACAAGTGGTTCGAGACGACCTTCAACGTGATGACGACAGGCGAAACCGGGCAACCAATCGAGGTTCAGGCGTCGGCGCGTGATATCACCCAGCGCCTGCAGCTCGAACGCGATCTCAACCAGTCGCACAAGATGCAGGCCATCGGTGTGCTGGCCGCCGGCATCGCCCACGAGATCAACACGCCGATTCAGTTTATCGACCATAACATGCACTTCATCACCGACTCCGTCAATGATATCCTTTCGCTCCTCACCAAGTGCCGCTCGTTGGTCAACAATGTCAGCGACCCAAATAGCGATGATCTCGAGGAGCTGCGCACAGTGCTTCGCGACTTCGACGCCGCTCATTACGTCGAACAGATTCCGCAGGCAATCAAAGAGAACATCGACGGCATAAACCGTGTATCAACTATTGTCACGGCAATGAAAGAGTTCTCGCATTCCGGCGACCAGAACAAGGCTAAGATCCCCTTCGACCTCAACAAGAGTGTACAGAACGCCGCAATCCTGGCACGCAACGAAATCAAGTATGTCGCCGATATCGAATACAATCTGTGCGACAGCTTGCCGCTGGCCCACTGCTTCGCGGACGAACTCAATCAGGTGTTTCTCAACGTCCTGGTCAACGCCGCGCATGCGATTTCGGACAAGGTCTGCCCGGCGACCGGCGAGAAAGGCACAATCACGGTATCAACACGGATCGTCGACGAGGCGATAGAGGTTTCTATCACCGACACCGGGCCGGGAATTCCGGAAGAAATCCAGGACCGTATTTTTGAACCGTTTTTCACGACCAAAGACGTTGGCAAAGGCACCGGGATGGGGTTGTCGCTGGTGCATGATGTCATTGTCAGCAAGCATGGTGGCCGCCTCACTTTTGAGACCGAACCGGGCATCGGCACAAGCTTCATCATAGTCATTCCAGTCGGCGAAGAAGAACAAACAGTGGGGGACGAATGAACAGGAAAAGGATTCTGTTCATTGACGACGAAGTCAATGTACTGAACGCCTTGCGTCGGATTCTGCGTCATCAGCGAAAGACGTGGGAAATGGACTTCGCCGAAGGTGTCGACGATGCGCTCGTCCGCCTACAACAACAGAACTACGACCTCGTGCTCTCCGACGTAATGATGCCGGGCAAGTCCGGCCTCGACCTGCTCGAGATTATGCAGCGCGAGGCAGACATCTGCGATATCCCCGTCATTATCCTTACCGGCCTGCAGCAGACCGATCTGAAACGCCGCGCCCTCGAACTCGGCGCCGTCGACCTTTTGAACAAACCGGTACAGGCCGAAGACCTCGAGGCACGAATTCGCAGCGTCCTCAGGATAAAGTCCTATCAGGACGAACTGCGCGAGAAAAACTACCTGCTGGAAGATCAATTGCTGCAGGCACGCAAAATGGAAATGATCGGCGTGCTGGCAGCCGGTGCGTTTCACGATATCAACAACGTCCTGGCAATCATCAGCAGCTACACACAGCTCGCCCAGCTCCAACCGGACACGCTGGAGGATTGTGTCGAAAAAATCGACGGCTCGATCGAGCTTGCCAGCGAATTCATCCAACAGATCCTGGCGTTCTCGAGACCGCAGAACACAGAAACCCGCGACATCTGCGACCTGCCCACGATCGTCTCGAACAGTCTCAAGCTGGTGCGTCGGTGCGTAGAAAAACGCGTCGACGTGTGTTGGGAACCGCCGACCGAGGCGGCACCCATCGCCGCCAACCCGGCACAACTGTTTCAGATCATCCTCAATCTCTGCATCAACGCCTCACACGCCATGGACACCGGCGGTACCATCGCCATATCGGTGAGCAACGTCGAAATCGACGTTGCCAAAGCCAACGTCGTCTCGCCGAAGGTGGCGCCTGGTAACTACCTGCAGCTGGCGGTCGCCGACAGCGGCTGCGGCATGGACGAGACGATGATTGAGAACTTGTTCAGCCCGTTTTTCACGAGCCGGGAGACAGGCAGCGGCAGTGGCCTCGGCCTCAATATCGTGCATCGCATCGTCGAAAGTCACAACGGCGGCATCGAAGTACGAAGCAACACCGGCGACGGTACAACATTCTATATCTACCTGCCGGTCGTTGCGGAACCTGTGGCAGTATAGTTCAAGGCGGTTGTGGAAGTCGATCCTTATGATGGTTTAGCTGAATGAAGCGGGCGGATCGGCCGACTACTGGTCAGCGATAAGTTCGATAACCAGCTCACCGTCCGGCACTTCCGATGCACATTCCGTTCGGCCGTACTTCCGCTTGGCATCGAATACCAGCGCCACACCAGGCGATGTCGCCGGGCTGCAACGCAGACGGACCCTCAACGTGCGTTCGTCCAGCATCAAGTAGTCAGCAGCCCGCAATGGGTAAGTCACCCAGCCGATTCCCTGCCCGTCCGGCACTGCTGTCAGTGTCTGACTATTGACTTTGATCGACGGCAACTCCCCACTGGGGGCGCCGGTCAGTCCAAGCGCCAGACGAACCCGCCAGGTCGCCGCGTCCACCGGTATTGCGGACAGCGCAAACATCTTCTCGACAGTCAACTCCGAGCGGATCGGGTACGATGCCCAGCCGCCGAATGAAAACGGACCGTGGTCCTTCACAATCACCCGATCCGGCAGCACCACTTCGACCCCGTTTGGCCGGACTATGCGCAGGACCGTCGGCTCCCAACCGATCGAGTAGAGATCGAAGCCAACGCAGACCAGCAGAAATGCCAGCGCCGTCACTCCGAGGCGGTACGCCAACGGCCGCCGATCAACCTTCTGCCGTTGCGGGCGCCGCCAGTATCCCCACAGCAGGCCGACCGGATAGCCGGCAAAGACACAAAGCACCGGCACCAGCGGCAGACGGAAGCGTGCCAGCACATAGAAAAGAACGATCGAGGCGCAATAGAGCATAACGAACCCGACGCCATACCACAGCAGCATGCGCCGGCGTCGGTTCATCAATGCCAGGATCATGCCGGCCACAGCCAAGCTTCCGAAGATTGCGAAACCGAAGAATACCGGCGACTGCAGCAATCGATGCACCGGCGAAGGCCGGCCGGAAATGATCGACACATTGTTCGGCACCTCGATACGATTCCAGAACAGCAGAAACATGCGCCCCTTCAGTTCCAGATACGCCAGGGGCTCGCGGCTGAACCAGCGCCAGGTGTTTTCAAACAGGGAGATGCCGCCCTCGCCTTCCGGCAGCTTGGCCTGACGATTCCATTCACCGTACGACAGCGGGTACTCCATCGGCCCCGCCAGCATCCACGGCTCGCGACCGCCCGGCGGCGATTCCGGTGTGTTGCCCAGTGCCAGCACCGACGCCGCAGCGGACGAGGCACCGACCCAGCCGCCGTGCGCCTGATAATTGACGATCGCAAACGGCAGTTGCGGCAAGTACGATGCGGCCGCCAGCACGGCGACCGCAGCAACCGCCAGCCTCTTGCGTCGACGATGAACCCACAGTGCGAGAAACCCGATCAGCGGTACGAAAAGAATCATGTTGCCGCGGGTAATGACCGAAAATCCCGCTACCACACCGACAACTGCCCAGTACCACCATTGGCGGCGACGGCATGCCGCAACAGAGGTGTAGAACAGCAGCATCACCCAGAAACTCTGCACCACCGCCATCAGCATGTACGGCGTGTAGAAGATGTGCATGCGCGACAGCGCCAGGATCACCGCCGCGCAAATACCGGTGCGCTTGCCGAACAGCCGTGCCGCCGCCAGACCCGCCAGCCAGATGCATGCCGCTCCAAGCAGACTCTGGACAATAATGACACCGCTCGCGCCAACACCGAACACTTTGAAAACCGCAGGCAGGAACACGGCATAGTAGAATGGCTGATAGTAGAAGCCCTCGCTGTAATCGTAGGTACCTGCGAGCACGGCCCGCGCGTTCTCCAGGTACGTCGCCATGTCGGTCGTCGCCGGCGGCGACTTGACCAGCGGGTCGACCTGCATGAACTGCCAGCCGATGTACAGGCGCAACAGCAAACCGACCAGTGTGATGCCGCCGAGAACATAAAGAAATCTTCGCTTATCCAGCCGCACTGCTGTCCATCGTAGCTGTTGTGATTCTCCAGACACCGACGCCCATGACGATCGCCGCAATCAGCAGCCGGCTGAAGGCCTGCTTGAACTTGTCGCTGTCCAGCTCGGCACGCTTCGTCTGCCTGACCGCCGAGTGCGCAAGCACAAGTACGACAAACATCGTGATCAGATGCTCCCAGGGCGCCCGTTGCGGCACATCCGCCAGCTGCTTCCAGATCCACAGCACCAGCCCCATCAGCAACTGCAGGTCGACCGCAATGACAAACGCCAGAGTCATCACGCGATCCGCCCGACGCCACGCCCGCGGTTTCAACGTGCCGCTCAGCAGATTGACCAGCGCAACCGCACATGCCGCGATCACCAGGTAGCGCCACCCTGAATGTGCGTGTAAGAGAGAATTCATAGTTGCTCCTCCAGTAAAAAATTTTCAAGTTCGTCCGGGATCGAATTGACTGTAGCCCTTTAACAGTGAAATTCGACGGCAGCGGGTTTGCCGTTCACAAAAATAATTTTATATTGACTTTACACCGTTGAGGGCGCTGAAATTAATATGCTTACCTTACGCATCGCCATCTTTGCAGTCACCGCGGTTCTCCTCGCTATCGTCATCCAAACCATCCGGATCAGCGCCGCCGAGAACCCTCAAGCGCAGCAGACTCAGCAAGTCGCGGCACTCGACCACGCGGAACAGGTCGCGCCAATACTGAAACAAGGCGCCGAATTCATGCTGACAGGCCAAGCCGACGACGGCGCCTGGGGCCGGCACCCTGCCCTCACGGGGTTGGCAATCATGGCGATTCACAACGTCGATGTTGCGGACATCGCCAAACGTGACGAGGCCATCGCCCGCGCCATGGACTACATGCTGTCCTTTATCCAGGACGACGGCGCAATCTTCCCGGCCGAACGCTCCCGCAAAGAGAGTGCTAACTACCCCAATTATACCACGGCCATTGCACTGATTACCATGGCGCTGGTGAACCGTCCCGGAGACGAAGCAAAGATGCGCGCGGCACGGCGTTATCTGCAGACCTCGCAGTTCAACGATCCGGACAAAGTCGACTTCGGCGGCATCGGCTACGGCAAAACCGGACGCGCTGATCTGTCGAATGGTTCGTGGGCCGCAGAGGCTCTGTACGTAACCGATTACCTGGACCGTGAACCCTTCAGCAGTGACACATCTGCGGCCGCCCGGATCGACAAAATGTGGCAGGACGTGACGGTCTTTCTGACGCAGTGCCAGAATCTGCCGGAGTTGAACATCCAGCCGTATGTCAGTCTGCAGGCATCCGATCGTGGCGGCTTCATTTACCGGCCGTTCGAGAGCAAAGCGGGCGATCACTCGGCAACCGACGGCGCCAAGTCCGAACTTATCAGTTCCGGCAGTATGACCTATGCCGGTCTCAAGACAATGATCTACGCCCGGCTCGATCGAAACGATGTCCGCGTCAAGGGCGCTATCGACTATCTGCGCCACAACTATACGCTGAAGGAAAATCCGGGCATGGGCCAGCAGGGCCGCTATTACTATCTGCACACCATGGCGAAAGCGTTGGACGCATACGGTGTCAACGTCCTGACCGATGCCGACGGCGTCCGACATCACTGGCGTAACGACATCATTGCCGAGCTGCGGTCGCTGCAGCACGACGACGGTTCATGGGCCAACACCGACGGACGTTTCTGGGAATCCGTACCGGAGCTTGCCACGCCGTACGCCATGATCTGCCTCAAAGTCAGCTCCGGTCAACTGAAGTTCGCGAGAGCCCCGCGCGGTTGAAATAGCACCACCAGTCTCCGCGCTCGTCCAACTCCCCAAAGGGCTGGATAATCGTCGCCTCCTCGAAGGCCTCACGCACTCGTGCCTCGGCCTCGTCGAGAAACAGCAGCTTGACGTTCGGTCCGGCATCGATCGTGCAGTATACCGGCACACCGTCCTCCCGCAGAGCCCAAACACGCTGCAGGACATCGATGGTCGCGCCGGTCCAGTACAACACCGGCGGCCACGAAGCCAGCATCAAAGCGTGCATGGCCATGGCATTTGACTCCGCCGTCGTCCCGAGCAATTCGAAGGCATGGTTACCGATAGCCTCCCGCAACTGCTGCATGTCTGCATCGGCCACCGCTTCCCAGCGGTCGAAAAACGGGCTCGAAGCGACCGTACGCGCCATCGCCTCGCGCGAGCTGATCGGTTTTTCGGAGTCTGAAACGATGACCACGCCGACGCGCAGTTCCGGCCATTCGCCGGTGATCTGCTCGGCAACACTATCCATGCCGCCGTCGGAAGTACCGCAATGCCAGACGACGAAACCGTTGTACACCGAGCGAGCTGCGCTACCGCTGCCGAGCCGAGCCAGGATCGAGAGCTGTTCGCGGTTCAATTGCCATTGGAACAGATCGTCCAGCGCCAGCACCAGCGCCGCATAACCGGAGGCCGATGACGCCAGTCCCGCCGCTGTCGGCACGGTGTTCTGCGTTTCGACGATGAAGCCAGTGTCGGCATCGGGCCGGAACAGATCGAGAAATGCGGACAGACGCGTACAGAACTTGTCGTCCGGCGACAGCTCCAGGCAATCGGACACGATGTGATCGGCACCTTGCCGGAGTCGCAGCTCGGTTGTCGTGCCGAGGCTGCCAAGCGAGATCGAGAGGCTCGAACTGACCGGCAGATTGAGATCGGCGTCGCGTTTGCCCCAGTACTTGCACAGCGCCACATTCGCCGGCGCAAATGCCTGGGCCTCGGTCTTCGGGCTGCCAGTGGTGTGTGCGGTCAGTTCACGAACGATTTCCTGTCTTCTCGTCATCCGGGCGGGCGTTCCTTTTGTGATTTGTTTCGACTAAAAGTAACGTAGTTCGATATTCATGAAGCACCGAAGCATGTTTGTATTCTAACAGCCAACCCGATAATCCTTGCCTTCCGCGGGATTCACGCCTGTCTTGGCACCGTTCCGGCCGTAGACATCACGCCACCTCGACGCCCCGCCTGGTGATTTGCAGGCCCAGGCGCTCGTGTGCAAATCCGGCATTTTCGACGTGACCGATACCAACAATGCAGTCGCCCTTGCCGGCTCCGGAAAGTTTGGCACCGCTGATGCCGGGATCGGCCTGCAGATCATGGACCAGACTGTCGAGGTTCGTATCGCTCAAGCCGAGTTCTGTCATCAACTCGTGATTACGGTTGATAATCTCGCCGAACTTCTGCCAGTCTCCGGCAGCACCGGCGTTGACAGCCAACCCGCAGCCTTCGTTCATGGCGTGAAAGATCGCGTCGATCTGGTGCGGATTCTCCTGACGCCGCGCCTCGAGTTCGGCGACGACTTCGGCTGTGTGAGCTTTGCGGCCGGAGTACAGCACTTCGATCGGTGGTATGTGCTTGACCTGGCGCTGACTGATCGGGTCGGCACAGTACTCGAGCAGGCCACCGAAGGTACTGGCGGCCGCATCGGCGCCGGCACCGGTGCCCTGCACGTCACGAATCACTGCCAGACTGGCGGCATGCAGAACATCGGCAGACCAGGAAAGATCACACCATACAAACGCTGCCGCGATAGCCGCGACCGTGACCGCGGCCGATGAACCGAGGCCGGAGACATTTGGGAAATCGCTCTCGATGACCAGGTCACAACCGCTCGGCAGGACATCGGAGTGGCGGCGCAATGCAGCCAGCACAAACCGGAAGCACTCGTCATCGGGCAACTCCGGCAAACGGCCTTCATACCGACCGAAACCGGCAGTGATCGTCACGATCGCATCCGGGCGTGGCCTCAACGTCACGGTTATGCGCCGGTCGATGGCACAGACCAGGCAATGACAGCCATGCAGTACGGCATGCTCACCGAGCAGCATCAGTTTACCCGGCGCTGAAGTCCGTATCGTGGACACCACGAGCTTCTCCTTCTAAATCCAACAGTTCGTATCCGTACGCGGCACACAGATCCACCGGTGCGGACTCCGCAAAAATCAGCACCATGCCGCCGGCATCGCCGCGAATAGAGCCGGCGCCGGTGATCTTGGCAGCACCGCCGGTTGCCGAAACTTCGTCGATAAAGCGCCCCACCCGCTCCGGCACGACACCGATGCGCCGCAGCAATTCATCGTTGCGGCGGACGCCGTCGTACAATGCCGCGGTGTCGTTGCCGTCGATAGCCGCATCGATTGCGTCGGTGACGGCTGTGAAGTCATCCCAGATATCGGTGTCGCCGAAACGATGGCCGACCTGCCGTACACACTCACCGGTTGTCGCGGCCCGCGTTCCCGAATTGGCAAGATACATGGGAAGCGGCTCTGTTGGCAAGGACTTTTCCACATTACCCTGGCAGAATCGCAGGCAGCCGCCGTGCAGGCACGTATAAGGATCGGCACCGCTCGGCCGGAGGTGTTGGAACCGCTCACAATGCACGGCCAGCCCGTACAACCGGTCGTCGCTGACGCGATGCCGAAAAAATTTCGCAGCAGTCGCCAGCACACCGACAATCACCGCCGATGAAGCGCCCATGCCGCAACCGATCGGGATGTCGGTGTCGACTGTCACCAGTACGCCATCGCCATCGACATCGGCATTGGACGGTCCTGAGCCAGTCGAGGCGGCGTCTCGGCGCATCGTTTCGTAGGCCAGCGGAATGAGCTCGGATGGGTGCACCAGGATGTCGCCTTGTTGGAACTCATCCCTGCTAAACGCCTCGCGCCGGGCCACCGATGTGTCATAAAGATCACTGAGCTCGTTCGCCTCAAATGCTGTTCGCTGATCAAAGTCGCGCAGGTTGAAATCGATGCCGACAGCACGTTTGCGGATTATCTCCACGCGAGCATAGCGGTTCACCGCGGTAACGAGTGCCGGGGCACCGTGGACAACAGCGTGCTCACCGCTGATGATGATCTTCCCGGGCGCCTGCATGGAAAATAGTTTTGCCATGATGCAACCGTCAGGGCGACGCGATGTCTTTCAGTGCCGGCATGTCGTCGTGCACCAGCGAGATCGACGGCATCCCCGATTCGACCGGCGACGCAGATTCCAATGCAGAGAAACTGGTGACGAAGTCGGTGGCCGAAACACCGACCGCTAACATGCTGTGAAGAAACAGGAACCTCATGATCCGTCAATCTGACTGTTGAATGCAAAGATGCCACTAGCCTTGCATCGATTCACGCCGGGCTTTATCGTATCGACCGCAAAACATTTACCCTGCGAGCGCAGACATTTTGCCTGCACTCCCAGAGAACTCAAGCTCATGAAATTGTTTCCTGGCATCACATTTCAAGTCTGCCCCGACAACGCCGCAGCGACCGATGCGGCCGCCGCACTCATTGGCGCCACGGTGCGGCAGAAACCGGACCTCGTGCTCGGCCTGGCCACCGGTCGCACACCGATCGATGTCTACCGACGCCTGATCGGCATGCATCGCTCCGAGGGCCTGACATTCGCCGGCGTACGCTCGTTCAATCTCGATGAGTATTTCGATATCACACCGGACAACCCGGCCAGCTACAACTACTACATGCGCCGGCAACTCTTTGACCATATCGACATGCCCGCCGAGAACTGGCACATTCCCGTCGGTTATGTAAACGTCGACGAAGTCGAGGCTCGCTGCGATGATTATGAAACCGCTATCACCGCTGTCGGCGGCATTGATCTGCAACTGCTCGGTATCGGGCGCAACGGCCACATCGGTTTCAACGAACCGGGGTCGTCGCGCGATTCACGAACCCGCCTTGTTGAGCTCCAGGACGAAACCGTCAATGACAACAGTTTTGCGTTCCAACAGATCGAAGACCGGAAACGTTTCGCCGTCACAATGGGCCTTGGGACCATCCTCGAAGCCCGCTGTTGTCTCATGGTCGTTACCGGTTCGGAGAAAGCCAACGCTCTGGCGGCCTGCTTCGATCCAGCCGGCCCCAGCAGCAGTTGTCCTGCATCGTTTCTCCAGCATCATCCGGATAGTATAATAATTGCTACAGAAAATGCTGCAAGAGAAATAGATACAGATATAATAAAAGCGCATTCGTAGCAGGATCTTAGAACATTTTATGCGCTTTTGTCATCCCGCTATAGGGAACAGGTGACGATTGATTCCACTCCCAGTCGCCGGACTACTCGATTACTTCGACAGTTGGCCCGGCCCGTGGAGGGGGCCAGCGACGCAGCAACTGCCTCGAAATCCGCGGCCGCGGCTCTGTCGGCATCGCGCAGGCATCGTAAGAATTCTGTATTGTGTATCTATTCTGGAGCGAAATAAGCCTCCAGCGCATTGACCAGACCTTCTGCGGTCGACACCTCCGCCACGACATGCACCGGCAACCCGAGCCCACGTACAGTCTCCGCTGTCTTTGAACCGATACACGCTACAATGAGATCCGGCATCGCTTGGCCCTCCAGCATGCCAACGAAGTTCAACGCCGTCGACGAGCTGGTGAAAGTAACCGCATCGGCCGCTGACAGCATGCCGAACAAATCTTCGGGGCGCTTGGCCGGGACGGTGCGATAGGCAGTAATGACCTCGACAACTGCACCGGCAGCTTCCAAGCCGTCGGCCAGTGTATCACGGGCGATGTCCGCCGTCGGGATGAGAATGCGGCGCCCGTCGACCGCGCCTATTGCTTCCACCAAAGCCTCGGCGACATGCAACACAGGCATGAGATCGACGGTGCGGCCGCGCGCCTGCAGGGCCGCCGCGGTAGCCGGGCCGATCGCCGCTACCTTCACCAGTCCACCGTCGGGCGCGTGAATGTCCACGGACTCCGCAACGTCAAAGAAAAAACGCACGCCGTTGGTACTGGTGAAAACGATCCAGTCATACCCTGGACCGTCGGCCAGGGAACGGATCACGGCGGACGCGTCTTCTGCGGGCTCTGTGGCGATGGTCGGACATGCCACGGGGACCGCACCGCGGCTTTTGAACAGATCGATCAGCGACGCATTCTGTTCAATAGTGCGGGTAACCAGAACATTCCTGCCGGCAAGTGAACTCATGATATAGTTTATCATCGCGACGACTGAAACTGAAGCCGTTCTGCAGTGTTGTAATCGTTGGTAAATCCGGGGGTGCAACCTAATTTATGGCCGCGTTGCATACCCCTTCAACTTGTACGGAGACCTTATGTCCAAGCTCTCAATCATCCTTCTGTTCGCCGCCGCATTCGCCGGTGCTGAAGACGTCTTTCCAAAGCCCGACTGGAAGCCGACGCGCGATCCCATCGCCAGCGAAGACGCCTATCCCGGCGGCACGATCAATATTTTTGCCAGCCAGTCGCCGAAAAGCTTCAACTACTATTTGGAGACCAGCTACACCGCGTCGCAGGTATGGGGGCTGATGTACGAAACGCTGCTGGACAGCAATTCCGTGACGCTCGCAGACGAGCCGAGCCTCGCGCGCAAGTGGGTAATCGCCGACGACAAGAAAACCTTCACGTTCCATCTGGACCCCACTGCGAGGTGGAGCGACGGCAAGCCGATCACGGCACATGACGTCAAGTGGACCTTCGACATCGTGATGGACCCGAAAAGTCTGACCGGACCGCACAAAACCGACCTTGAGCGGTTCGAATCACCAGAAGTGATCGACGATAACACAATCCGTTTCACGGCCAAAGAAGTCCACTGGAAGAATCTCAACGCCGCCGGCGGCTTCCATATTCTACCCAAGCACGTGATGGCGGAGAAGGATTTCAACAAGCTCAATTTCGACTTCCCGGTAATTTCCGGACCGTACAAGATCAAGGAACTGAAAGACGGCATCTACGTAATGATGGAACGTCGCGAGGATTGGTGGCTGCGCAATTCGGTACGTAGCGAAGGCGTCTACAACTTCGATGAGATCAAGTTCCGCTTTTACGCCGAACGCGACAACGCCTACGAAGCGTTCAAGAAAGGTGACATCGATGTCTTCCCGGTGTACACCGCACATCGCTGGGTGAGCCAGACTAAAGGCGAGAAGTTTGATCGCAACTGGATCGTCAAGCAGAAAATCTACAATCACAATCCGGTCGGTTACCAGGGCTTCGCGATGAATATGCGCCGGCCGCCGCTCGACGATGTGCGGGTGCGCAAGGCGATTGCCCATCTGATCGATCGCCCGAAAATGAACAGCACGTTGATGCACAACCAGTATTTCCTCCACAAGTCCTACTACGAAGACCTCTGGGGCCAGGCGCACCCGTGCCCGAACGACGCGGTGGCTTTCGAAAAGGCAGCTGCCCGAAAGCTGCTGACCGAAGCGGGCTGGATCGCCAATCCGGAAACTGGTATCCTCGAGAAGAACGGCAAGCAGTTTCATCTGCGGGTGCTGACACGCAGCGCCTCGGCCGATAAGTTCATTGCGATCATCAAGGAAGACTTCAAGGACGTCGGCATTGAACTGTCGGTCGACAAGAAGGACTGGGCCGCCTGGATCAAGGACATGGACGCCTTCAACTTCGACCTGACCTGGGCGGCGTGGGGCGCCGGCCCGCGCAAGGATCCCGAATCGATGTGGTATTCGAAGGAGGCCGACCGCAAGTCCGGCAACAACTACACCGGCTTCAAGAACGACCAAGTCGACAGGCTCATCGAGAAACAGCGCAGCATCTTCGACATCAACGAACGCCACGAGATCGTTCGCCAGGTCGACGACATCATCTTCAACGAGCACCCGTACGCGCTGTTGTGGAACATCAACTACACGCGACTGCTGTACTGGCAGAAATTCGGCATGCCCGACACCATCCTCTCGAAGTACGGCGAAGAGACTTCGGTAATCGGATACTGGTGGTACGACGAAGACACCGCAGACGACCTGGCTGCGGCGCGTGAGGACACGGTGACGATGCCACAGATGCCGACAACCATCAATTTCGACGATATCTTCGAAAACGATTAGTCCATCCGCCGACCCGGGCGCACAATAGTCAACTACCGCCGGTTCAACGTCCATGGAACGACTGGATTATTTTCTCAAGCGATTCCTGCTGATCTTTCCAACCTTCATCTGCATCACCTTCATCTGTTTTGCCATCTGCCAGTTCGTGCCGGGCGGCCCAGTGGATCAAGCGATCATGCGGATGAAGGGCATGGGCGGGGACACCAATCCGAGCAGCAACAACAGCGGTATCTCGGAGGAACAGCGCAAAGCCTTGGAGGAACATTTCGGCTTTAACCAGCCGATCCACAAGCGCTACTGGAAATGGGCCTGGACCAATCGTATCGGCCTGCGCATGGAGTCGTACAAGTTCCCCAACAAGACCGCCTGGCAACTGGTCAAGGAACGCTTCGCCATCTCGCTGATTTTCGGCATCCCGGGCTTCTTCCTCACCTATCTTGTCTGCATCCCGCTGGGTATCGCCAAGGCGCTGCGCGACGGCAAAGCCTTTGATGTCGTCTCCAGCCTCATCGTCTTTGTGGGCTACGCCATTCCGGCATTCGCATTCGGCATGATCCTCAAGATGCTGTTCTGCGGCACCGTCGATCAACTGTGGGACTGGTTCCCGGTCGCCGGCTTCGTCTCCGACAACTACGACAGCCTGACGAAAGTCGGCAAGATCAAGGATATGGCGCACCACATGTTCCTGCCGGTTCTCTGTTACATGATCGGCAACTTCGCAGTGCTGACGCTGCTGATGAAAAATTCACTGCTCGAGGAAATCAGCAAGGACTACGTGCGCACCGTACTGGCCAAGGGCGGCACCTACAGACGCGCTGTCTGGCTGCATGCCGTGCGCAATTCTCTCATCCCGATCGTCACCGGCATCGGCGGCATCATGACCATCATGTTTGCCGGTTCCGTGCTGATCGAGCAGGTCTTCGAAATTCCCGGCATGGGCCGGCTCAGCCTCGAAGCAATCACCAGCCGTGACTATCCGGTGTTCATGTGCATCCTCGCGGTCACCTCGGTCCTCGGGCTCGTCGGCAACATCGTTTCCGATCTG
>Ga0310124_10001066_pt1 | contig 19391 bp, 13 predicted proteins | sample CB11b_AW_Bot5_MG_FD_203507 | JGI IMG/M metagenome (GOLD analysis project Ga0310124, IMG submission 203507) | Marine microbial communities from Western Arctic Ocean, Canada - CB11b_AW_Bot5 | ecosystem: Environmental > Aquatic > Marine > Oceanic | place: Canada: Western Arctic Ocean | collected... | reverse complement strand
CTGGGAAGATAGTGCAGGGATCCATAAAACCACTCGATCCATGATCGATGCTGGCGCTGCTGGATTCCATCTTGAAGATCAGATCCCGGCCAAACGCTGTGGTCATCGCCCAGGTAAAGTGTTGGTGCCAATTGATGACATGGTTGACCGGTTAGCTGGCGCCGTCACCAGCCGAAAAGACAGCCAATTTGTGATCATGGCACGAACTGATGCCGTGGGGGTTGAAGGCCTAGATGAAGCAATACGCCGCGCAGATCGTTACGTTCACGCCGGCGCTGATATGATATTTGCCGAAGCGTTGACCAGTCTGAAGGACATGAAGTGCTTTGCCAAAGCAATTAATGCGCCGGTGCTTGCTAATTTAACCGAATTTGGGAGAACGCCGATGTTCTCATTAGATGAGATACGGGACACGGGTATTCGTTTGGTACTCTATCCACTCTCCGCGTTTCGCGCCATGAGCGCAGCAGCTCAAAACGCATACCACACAATCCGAAACTCCGGTACGCAATCCAGCCTCTTGGGTGCAATGCAAACTCGCGAGGAGCTCTACGATGTACTAGATTACTATGAGCATGAACTTCAAATCGATCGCACCTTAACCGAAAAAAACAATGACAGATAAACCTAAAGACACAAAAACTGGGGGCCTGGCTGGTGTTGTCGCCGGCAAAACATCCATCTCTACCGTCGGCAAAGAAGGCGCTGGCTTAACCTATTTTGGCTATGATATCGAAGATTTAGCAGAAAACGCCTGCTTCGAAGAAGTAGCCCATCTTTTACTTTATGGCGAAATGCCCTCACAGAAAGAATTAGATGATTTCAGAACGCGATTAATCAATAGCCGGGGTCTACCCAAACCGCTAGCAGACACGCTGGAGTATATTCCAGCAACTGCGCATCCGATGGATGTACTGCGTACCGGCTGTTCCATGCTGGGCTGCATTGAGCTAGAAAATAATTTCGACAACCAACACGCCATTGCAGAGCGTCTTCTGGCTGTATTTCCTTCAATACTCCTCTATTGGCATCACTTTGCAGTAAATAATCGTCGTATCGAAACACGATCCGATACCCCATCAATCGCAGGGCATTTTTTAACCCTGCTCCACGGCCAAGCACCTAATGAAATGTTTGAGCAAGCAATGGATGTGTCGCTGACACTTTATGCCGAACATGAATTCAATGCATCAACCTTCGCCGCCCGCGTCTCAACGGCAACACTATCCGATTTCTACTCTGGAATCACCGCGGCGATTGGCACACTGCGTGGCCCATTGCACGGTGGCGCCAATGAAGCGGCCATGGCCCTGATTGACCGCTTTGAAACACCTGATGAAGCCGAGAAAGGCACACTCGAGGCGCTGGAAAACAAAAAACTCATCATGGGATTTGGCCATCGTGTGTACCGTGATAATGATCCGCGATCCAACATCATCAAATCATGGGCACAACAATTGGCCGCTAAAACCGGGGATACGCGGCTTTACCCTGTCTCCCAGCGCATCGAGAAGGTGATGCGGGATGAAAAGAAGCTGTTTCCGAACCTCGATTTCTATAGCGCCTCGGCTTACCACTTCATGGGAATTCCGGTTCCCATGTTTACGCCCATCTTCGTATGTTCGCGCATCGCCGGCTGGGCCGCCCATATGATCGAGCAGCGTGGTGACAATAAGCTTATTCGGCCCGTAGCAGATTATGTTGGCCCCAAACCTAGATCCGTTGTGCCGATCGACCAACGACCGTCGAGCAGGTAGTTGCCGCTTGGATCAAAAGCCAAAAACCCCTGATAAACTTCTCACTGATATCGCTGATTACGTTGCCGATCATCAGGTCGACAGTGAGTTGGCTTACGACACAGCCCGCTGGTGCCTGATGGACAGTATTGGTTGCGGCTTGCTGGCGCTGCGGTTCCCCGCCTGCACAAAACTCATGGGGCCTCTTACTCCACATCCCACGCCCCCCCCCGGCGGAGTTCCGGTTCCCGGCACCAACTATCATTTGGATCCCGTCAAGGCCGCATTCGATATCGGGTGCATGATTCGCTGGCTGGATTATAACGATACATGGCTTGCCGATGAGTGGGGGCATCCATCCGACAATCTTGGCGCCCTATTAGCTTGTTCTGATTACCGCTGTCGTTATGAAGATACACCGCTCATCGTGCGTGATGTCCTTAGCGCCATGATCAAGGCCTATGAAATCCAGGGCATTCTTGCCCTGGAGAATGCATTTAATCGGGTAGGGCTCGATCATGTCCTGCTTGTACGCGTAGCCAGCACCGCAGTTGCCACGCATCTACTGGGCGGTAGCCATCAACAGACCGTCAATGCGGTTTCCAACGCATGGCTGGATGGCGGGGCTCTACGCGCCTATCGCCATAAGCCCAACACCGGCCGGCGCAAAAGCTGGGCTGCTGGCGATGCGACAAGTCGCGCAGTTCGTCTTGCGTTTATGGCACGGGCTGGAGAAATGGGATATCCAACAGCACTAAGTGCCAAGACATGGGGCTTCTGTGATGCGTTATTTGGCGGCAATCAACTGAGTGTGAGCCAACCATTTAGCACCTACGTAATGGAAAACATCCTTTTCAAAGTCTCATTTCCTGCCGAGTTTCATGCCCAAACCGCTGTGGAAGCCGCTTTTCAACTACACCCGACCATTCGCGACCGCGTGGATGAGATCCGAAAAATAAAAATCGAGACGCAGTCCGCAGCTATCCGCATCATTGATAAGACTGGGCCACTGCATAACCCTGCAGATCGTGATCATTGTCTTCAATACATGATTGCCATTGGACTGCTGCACGGCAAACTCACGGCCAACCATTACGAAGAGGAAACCGCCGTCGACCCACGCATCGATCATCTTCGCCAGAAAATGGAGGTGGCAGAGAACCCGGCCTACTCGAAGGACTACCTTGATCCCGACAAAAGATCCATTGCAAACAGCCTCCAGATATTCTTTGACGATGGCACCGTCTCGGATTTGGTTTCGGTGGAGTATCCCATCGGACACCGGCGACGCCGTGATAAATGTATTCCACTACTCAAAAAAAAGTTCAAATCAAACCTGAACCCAAGTGGAAAAGAATCTCAGAATAAAATGCTGTGTTCTCTGTTCGAAGATCCCCAACGGCTGGATGAAATGCCTGTCTGCAACTTTATGGATCTACTACAGGCATAAACCTAAACAGCAATTAATTTTATTCGCGAGAAAGTGCTGATCGTTCCAATCCAAAAGAACAGATACGATTGCGCCTGATCAGACACTTGAATGCCAAACATTCATCACCTTCACTGGATTCAATGGCAGGACAGACCACTGCTATTGTTCAAATGCTGCTTCCAACTCCTGCCGTAATGCCTCGGCAACCTCCTTCGCCGAACCTTCACGCTGCACCTTCTTCCCCCACTTCCAACCCTCAAGATATTCGTCCGAACCGGCAAGCCCTCGTTTCATTGCCTCTTCATCAATCTTTTCCTGAAAGCGAGGTGACAACTCAAGCTGTACACGTCCGTCATCATCCTTTACACGAATCTGCGCAGGTATTTCGTGCCATGAAAGTATCTGGTATTCAGCCATCAGGTCGGTATCCCGTGAATTTAGGTGATTACAAGAAGCCGTATCATACAACATATGCACACAACGGTACCGCTCTGCCTATGACAATCACCGGCCCATACCGCTTCATGAACGATGTATAGGCCGTAAGTCGGGGTAATTACCCAGCTAGATGTGAAAGTAGATTATCAAGCGGAACCGTTGCAAACGTAGTTGCCGAATCGCTGACTGCATAAGGGATAACCACCTGGCCATTGTGGATCAATGCTCCGCAGGAGTACACCACATTGGGTACATAACCATCACGTTCGCCTTCCGTAGGCACTAACATTGGTTCGCGTAGCTGGCCTATAATCTTTGATGGGTCATTCAAGTCAAGGAGAGATGCCCCGATACAGTACTGCCGCATCGGCCCAACACCATGCGTGAGTAAGAGCCAGCCAGCTTCTGTTTCCAGTGGAGATCCGCAATTACCAATTTGAACAAACTCCCAAGGGTATCTAGGCGTTTGAAGAATCTGAGCCTCATTCCAGAATCGGATGTTGTCCGACCTCATGAGATAGAGATTCTCGCCGTCAATACGAGAAATATTCATAAACCAACCGTCAATACGTCGCGGGAACAAGGCCATACCTTTGTTCTGGGCGTACCGCCCATTCATCGTGTGAACCTTCACAGACTGGAAATCTTCCGTCTCAATAATCTGCGGCAGAATGCAATGGCCGTTATATGCAGTGTAGGTGCCAAAATATAAGACCGAGCCATCATCTTCAATAAACCGGACGAGCCTCACATCCTCAATACCATGCGATTCATTTTCAGATGATGGAAAAATAACTAATTCAGATGGATCTGCATCCGGTGGCACTTTTAGATGGTAGTTTGACCGCGCCAACCAGATCATGTTGTCTGCCGTTTCCTGCAACGCCTGCGGCGCTTCAAGCTCATTACGCAGGCCATCGATCACATCATTAAGTCCAGACATGGGAAATTGAGGGTCCAGTCGATCTAAAACAGATTGGGCCAGCTGGTTGCAAGCCCCCATTTCTTCCAGTTTCAGCCTGAATATCTTGTTGTCGTAAAGACGATCCTCAACCACACGTACGCGACGTGCGAAACGACTTGGCGGATTAAAACGTAAAACACCCTTCCGATCGATAATACCGGTACGAAAAACAATCGATGAAATATGCCCTTCGCCGGTCGCACGTAGACTCATCAAAAAACGTATCGCGCCATCCGGCACATCATCCTGGTTTGGTGCTTGAACAATTGATGGATTGAACAGTGCGGCCGCTTCGATGGCGTACTCCATCGTGAAGTATGCGCCAATCAATAACTGTCTTTGTGAATCAATATGACCATTAAGTGGTACGTGATCGCCCAGGCGTACGTAATGCTCGCTTAGCACAGATTTAATATCATGATGACGAGAACTGAAATTATGCAACACGTGAGCCAACAGATTGTCGACTTCAACATCCGACAAATCCATTATGCGTTGCACAATGGCCTTGGCACGATGCTCGTCACCCGGGAAAAAAAAGCGAGTCATCACCCGGCTATCATTAGCAGCAAACCGCTGGGGAACACGGCAAACTTCAAGGGCTGCTTCATACATCAAAGTACATCCATATAAATATGAGTGACAACCAACAATTATATACCTGAAATCGGTCGCAAAGTTCATTCACCCGCAAAGTATCTACAGAAAATAAATATTAAAATGCTGCAATAGAATCAGCATCGTCCGTATAAGATGTCAATGGTTCATTATCGGCCTTAATAATGTAAAAATCTATCCTTTAGAAATACGTTTGGATTTTATCGTGACATCAATGAGTATTTTATCTACAACCTTGGATTAACTATTGGCCTGATTGAATTTATTGATCTCTTTACGATATTACGTTTCGATGACGCCGCGTTTAAATATCTTCGTCTGCCTACGGGTATTTATTATTCATAAAGCTTATACCAATGCGCCTGCAGTGCATCTAGTAAACTTGAGTTGAGGAAATCCAAAGGCTTATATACGAACGGGGTCACATTTAGTTCCAGAAATATCGATCTATCACATCACTTGCCGGTTTCAGCGCAGACTTTAATGTTCAGCGCCGGCGAAGCCGAGGAACTCATCGAGCCAATCATCTGCTTTTAACACTGCTTTTCTTTGTCGAAATGTAATTTGACTTGCTCGGTTCTGAGCTTGATCAGATAAGCGTTGCGGCTGACTACCTTCCAGGGGCCCCTCGCCATTGGCTTTACGCAACACACGTAGTCGCCGCCAGCGGGAAGTATATCGCTGCACAAGTTCGTCCTCTAATGAGGAATAGGCCACCGCGCTACCCGGATCACCCTGTCGGGCTGCACGACCAAATAGCTGGCGATCGATCCGGCCTGACTCATGACGCTCTGTAGCCAATACCTGCAACCCACCCTTGGCGGCCACGCCTTCCCCGAGCTTAATATCAGTGCCCCGACCGGCCATATTTGTCGCCACCGTGATGCGCCCAGCCTGACCAGCACCGGCAACAATATCCGCTTCCTCGGCGTGACGAACTGCGTTGAGTACCTGGTGGTCCAGGCGTTCTTTGTGAAGTAGCCCACTAAGTAGTTCACTGGCTCCAACTGAACGTGTGCCGACCAGGATTGGGCGCCCGGTATCGTGAGTCTGTTTAATTCCGCTTACGATCCCCCTCCATTTGTGGTCATCCGTGGCATACACACGATCAGGCTCCTGCTGACGAATACATGGTCGATGGGTTGGAATCACCACAACCGGCAAACGATAGACCTGCCACAGCTCATGTTGAGCCTCTATGGCCGTCCCCGTCATACCGGAGAGGCGACGGTACAACCGAAAGAATCGCTGAAAACTGATGCGTGCCAGCGTATCCTTGGGAGGTGTAACCTCAAGATGTTCTTTTGCCTCAACCGCCTGATGCAAACCATCACGCCACGTTCGATCAGGCATAAGACGGCCGGTAAATTCGTCCACAATGACAATCTTGCCTTCTTGAATCACGTATTGTTTATCGATTTCGTACAGATCGCGTGCAGTCAATGCTTGGTTAACCAACTCCTCGCGCCTCCGTGCGCCCACCCACAAACCCGACATCTTCTGCGTTAATTCCCCCAAACGATGCCGTCCAGCATTTGTAAACTTGATCTCCCTGAATCTCCGGTTGACCTCATAATCACGCGACGCTTCCATCTCCTTAGAAAGACTTGCTGCCTTTTCATAAGCTTCAATCTGCTCGTCATTACCGCCACCACCGGAGATAATGAGCGGTGTTACCGCTTCATCAATAAGAACCGAATCAGCTTCATCAATAATCGCATATTCCAACCCTCGCATCACTAATCGCTCGGTACCTCCACTGACACCGTCAACCAGCCGTCCAAGGAGCACATTCGGCAAACTGGCCTTTTGACCAAGGACCAGGCGATCACGCAACAAATCCGCTGTCACTTCCTTATTTGTAGTGTAGGTGATATCAGCATCATAGCCACGGCGACGATCATCAGACTGCATCTGACTGGTAATCGACGCCACTCGAAGACCACAAAACTGATAAATTGGGCTCATCCACTCGGCGTCACGGGCAGCCAAGTAATCATTGATGGTAATGATGTGACATCCTCGACCACGCCAGCCAGCAATCGTCGCTGGCATGGTCGCCGACAAGGTCTTGCCCTCACCGGTTACCATCTCGGCAATGCACCCTGATTCGATGGCCATGGCGGCAGCAATCTGAACCGGATGTGGCGTCATGCCCATCTGGCGCTTTGCCACTTCGCGGACGATTGCAAATGCCCGAATCAAATCATCATCTGTCTGCCGGTTGAGCCTGAACAAATCTCGCATATCGGCACACTGACCACGAAGACGATCATCAATTAGATCCTTGTACTTATCTGCCAGCGCCACCACCTGTTCGGCCCGCTGCATGAACCGCCGACGACGTGGCGCAAATGGCACCCCCATGCTCACGGCGGTATTCCAAGCCGCATCCAAACCTTTGGGGAGTTTGGTTGCACGCGGTCGATATGCAAGATTACGCCAGATTGCACTGGGCATCACAGGCGCCGCCGTAACCGTTTCCGCTCCATTTGCTTGCGAACTTTTGTTCATGACTTTACTTCACTACATGAAGAACCGCCGCTGCACCAGCTGACGAATCTGGTGCCACCACTGTGCTGCAAGTGGTCGGCGAGGCAACTTGAAGCGCACCATCACACGCTGGCCGCTAAATATAGGTGGAACCCTGCCCTCATCGTCTTCCAGCCGATCGATATGAACTTCAAAGAACTGTTCGGCGGTACGGGTTCCCTCTGGGTCGTCCGTAGCCGTCTGTACGGTTCCCCCGACAGCGTATCCAAGCGCCTGCGATGGCAGGCGCTCTTGTCCAGCCGGGTGAACCGTCTGGATCTTGCCATAGAACATCAAGTCGGGCCTGCCTTTCACACGGATTTCAACCACGGCATCTTTCCCGACCTCCGTATTAATACGCGGCCCCAGTTCTTGATCTGTCACGGCGCGGATGAACAAACTATCCAAATCCGCAACGAGACCGGCTTTGTCCACCTGGTCGCCACGCCGCAAGAACGCACCCCGCATGTACTCTATATTTGGTGCAATCCACTTCCCTGCAATAGGCGCACGAAGATTTAACGTGGCGATCCGTTCTTCAATATCTTTCAAATCATACTTTTTATATTCAATCGCATTGTTCAAAACCTGGACAATTGCCGTCTCTTCGTTAGCCAATGCTTCACGCTGCTGCGCTTCAAGCCACGCAAGCTCCGCCACCTTCTGGTCTCGCTCTGCCTCAAGGGCGGGGTTCGTCGCCACAACGAGGGCATGATCGTCTGGTTCAACATATACGTCCGAAGCAAGTGTTGACTGAATAAATCCATCCTCTCCCATAAACACAATGGCCATTTTCCGAGGCTCAACCACTGCTTCGGCGCGATCATATTCGTAAACGGGAATCAGGCCAATACCAACAAAGAAAACAACAAATGCACCCCCTGTTAACCCAACAGCCCGCGACCGACTGCGTATCAAGTCTGGGCTAGTTGCCAGATAGTTCATCCATTTGCCCAATGGCATGATCACCCAGGCGAACAGAGCGCTAATAGCAAGCAACGCACCAACAAAGAAAAGCTTGTCCGCAACGAAAAGTAATATCCTCACACTGATGAATACACGGTAGATGGAGGATGCCACCCCATAGCTTACAAGCCAATACCGCTCACCCTCTGTATGTGCTGGCGTACGCGCCCGCTGGACTTTATAGGCATACCGCTTGACCAGATAATAGATATATTCCTTGCTCCGCTGAGCAAGATTTGGAATCTCCAATGCATCCGAAAGCATATAGTACGCATCGAATCGCAACAACGGGTTACCGTTGAATACTAGGGTGGAAACACTTGCAATGAGCATCATGTTGTGTGCCATTGCGTGAATTGCCGTACCCTCAGAAGTCCGTGACCAGACCACGGCAGCAATAGCTGCAACCGCCAACTCGATGTATATCCCTGCCGCCGCAATGGTGATCCGCTGCCACTTACTGCGCAGCGCCCAGCTACTTGAGGCGTCTACATAAGGGACCGGCATGAACACGAGAAACATAATGCCCATCGTGTGAACTTCGCCACCGGACTGCGTGTCGCGCCCAAATTTCTTGCATGCAAATCCGTGCCCAAACTCATGAAACACTTTGATGAAAGCAAACGACAAATAAAGAAAGATTAAATTATCAGGATCAAGAACCTGGCCGGCTTGCCGTGTTAGATTGGCCGCTTGGCCCGACAGCGACCAAAATCCAATCCCAATTAATATTATCCACGCGACAAAACCGATCTTGGTGAAGGCAAGACCAAAGACCCTGACCCATCGATCCAAAAACACGTCAGGGTCGATCAGTGGTACGCGTATAAACAGTAGATTCTTAAAATAGCCGCCCACCTCGCGACGCACACGCTTCTTGTAGCGTTCAAACATTCCCGCTGCATCAGCAGGCAATTCAGCTGCCAGTAGATTTGACGTATACAATTGGCCTAATAGTTGAACAACTTCAACCTGGGTCGGCGCATCATCACCCAAATCACGATTGCAGATCTCCCACGCGTTTTGCACCATTCGCCGGCCATCCAATAGACCCACAAAGTGATATGCTGCGTTATTTAGGCGAAAGAACTGGTTGTTGGACGGATCACGAAGAACATGCCACATCTGGCCACGGTAATGCTGGCGATATGTCTGAACCGTTGAGCGCAATCGCGGACGCATCGCCGTGACGCGATACCACGATTCACTAAACGTCGGTCGGTCAACGGCCATCTATCATCCCTCGCCATCAAAAGGGGCAACCCCTTTTATGGCTACCACCAAAGTTTCATGCGTACCCAGTTGACCATATCTCGTGTCCATAACCAAAGGTACCGAGCACGTCCCACCTTAATCCGCGCCACTCCCTCAAGTCCCTGAGTGAGATTAATCTGGCCCACTGCTTCTGCCCACTGGTTATTGTTCTGATCAAACTTAACGCGCACGTTAAAAACATTACGTTGATTGATGACCTGTGCCACCGGGGTGATCCGCTCCACAATCACCGGTAGATACAGACCAGGCTGGGCAACCGGAGCCAGTTGGCCTTTCTGCCCAACTTTAAGATCGGTGATGCGATCCTCCGGCATAGCCACTTCCGCGCGAAAAGCATTTAGGGGTGCGATCTCAAACAAAATCCGACCTGTGTCAACAGGCGCCCCTAATTCCTTCTTGAGATCGCCCTTGATCAAAATCCCACTGATTGGTGCATAGATCTCAGCCTGTTCAAGTTGAAACTCCTTGAGTCTGATCTGAGCACTAATCCCTTCGGCCTCAGCCTCGGCCATGAGAACCTGTGCCTGCTGTCCCGGAAGTGACAGGTTCACATCCTTTTCTTTTAACGCACGCCTCCGCTCCTGCTGCAATGCCATCAATTCACTGCGCAACTGCCGGGCATCAAGTGCGGCCAGGAGCGTCTTCCCCTGCACCACTTCATCACCAACTTCAACCTCAACCCGTGCCAAGTGACCCGGATAAGGCGCAGGAACCAGTTGACGCGTGATCGCCTCAACCACAAAAGAGCCCTCAGCATGGTCATTGCCCTTGGCGAATGTAAAAAACACAGCTGCAATAAATACCCCCGCGGCAATCGCTTTTATCCAGGTATGTTCAGGACCCGTCAGCTTGGCCAGGCCATCGCGGGCCATGTCAGCTGCCTTTGCACCCATCCATTTATCATGCTCATAAAGGTCAGATAATCGGGCAGTACACAACTCGCAAATAAGGCGCAACACCTCCATATCTTCAGAGGTAAATGGCCGATCTACATTTCGCTCAACCGTAAGGACCGCAATGGTCTTTTGCTTGATCCGCAATGGCAAGCTGCAAATCGCCGTGGGGCCGTGGCGGCTTGCAAGAGTTCCCGTAGCCCGGCTGACAAAGGTTGCTTCCGCCGGCGGTGGATGCATGATTTCCAGATCCTGGTCAAAACATTCTTCCATCGCCGACTCGATATCCAACACAAGTTTCATCTTACGCGTGAATCTTTCTGTATGACTCAAGGCAACAGCACGAACATAGCGGCCCTTGAGAAATCCCAAGCTTACCCGTTCTGCCTGCCAGACACTGGCAATCTCATTACATAACGCCATGGCAGCCGCCCTAAAGCGATCGTTTTCATTGACGGCTGCAAGTAGCTCAAGTCCCTGGCGCAGACGCTTGAGGTCGCCATGACGATGCTGGAGTGTCAACCGCATTTCATGGAGGCTCAGAAGACTGATCGTCAACTCTAAACGTTGACGACTTTCAGCGAGCAAGGATGACTCGGTTGAATGAATCGCGTATGCCGCTACACCACGAACTTTGCCTGATGCGCGGATTGGAATCATAACCAGATGCTGTTGGGGCGACTGGTCATAGTAGCCCTCGGGCGCTTGAAGTGCGGTGACGACAGTATCCGTAGCCTCTGCCACACGTGAAGCCAGTTCCACTGACTGTGCCAACCAAACGGGGGCTGTTTCGTTTTCCTGTGGCGCCGGGAACACCGCCAGCACCTCGGGGGTCCCTTTTGGAATTGGACGCAAGATGGCACCGCCGACCGCAGAAGCAATGTGGCATTGCACCGCCAGTAGGCGTAACAGGAACTCTTCCGGCGGTCCCTCAAAGGTCGTTAAATGATCAACCAAGTCGTTTAATGTTGGCTGGGCTACCTGTGTGGTATCTTGCTGGCTCATAGGGACGGTTCGCTCAAGTCTTGTTGAATAGTAATTTTACCTTCTTATCGGCACCATAGGTGACTCGACACTATCACTTACCGGAATGGCGATGAACTCAATGTATAACGAAATTTCAAGCCTAAAACACACCAATCCGAATACCTAGGAAGGCACCAACTTATTCTGGAAAACCATTCTATTGCATTGTATCAATCTCGGGCGGCAGGTCGGTGGGGCCTGCCGTCCAAGATTGTAATTAAACGAGGTGAATATAGGACCCAGGGTCTCTGCAAACACCTGAGCTATTCACTCAATCTACAGCCGGGTGGCCGGGCCGCAGAAGACAAGCGGATTCGAGACTGGTAGCAGTGGATTACCTTAGCAGCTGCAAAAGCAGCACCTGCTCCTGCAGGTACAGGAGCCATTAACCCTTCAAGGTCACTTGTGGATCGCGAAGTATTCCCCCAGATAAGGAATCGTAGCGTAAAACTTGCCGCTCGTTCAGAAGATGGCAATATAGTATAGGCCGTGTGTTGGGGTTGAATTATGATCCACGGACGAAAAACCTTGGGGTACCTGAACAGCTTACTCAAAATAAGAAAGAGCCGGAAAAGTACCGGGCTAATCATCTCTACTTAGTATCAAGGGATGCCAATGGATCCTTGTATCATCAATGCCCGCTGACAATGAGAATGGTGGCTGACTTTGGCTCCCAAAGGTAGGATGATACCCCGTTCGATTACCGCGCCCGGGAACCGGCCACATCATGATTGTCGACGTCCATGCACATGCCTAGACATCACCGGAGCAATTAGGTCCGGCTGCCTGTCACAAAATCCAGAATCTAACGCCCCCCCTGGCCACGTTTGGATGCAGGCCCTTCAACACGTCATCATGCTATGGTAAATGTTGATTGCGTCATTCTCCATGGATTGGCGGCCGATCAGGCCGGGGCTAGGGTCTGCACGGAAGATATTGCGATGGCAGTCGATGCCGCCCCAGAAAAAACACTGGGCTTTGCAGGCATCGACCCAATCGCTGTGGGCCCCAGTATCAACGAGTTGATCGATCACGCGAATATACTTGGAATGGTTGGCATTACCATCTGCCCGGCAGCAGCATCCATGCACCCTTGCCACAGCCAGGCGATGGCCTTATATGAAAAGTGTGAACACGAAAAGCTCCCAGTTTTTGTACTTGGCTGCAGCCTGTTTGGTAAGGCTGCGACAATGCAGTTCGCCCAACCAGAACAATTTGATCAGATTGCTCGCGACTTTCCTGATTTGCGCCTGGTCATGGGTGAAGTGGCCCGGCCATGGATTGAGTCAGCCCTCATGCTCATCAGCAACCATCCCCACGTGTACGCCAGCATCGACGGGTTGAGCAGTCAGCCATGGATGCTTTATCAATCCTTGTTGTTGGCAGATCAATAATAGGGCAACCGAAAAACTGCTGTTTGCCAGCGGCTTTCCATTTTGCACTCCCAAAATGGCGATCGTCAACCTCTATTCAGTCAATCAATATGCCGCTAATACACATCTGCCGCATATCCCGCGGCAGATATTAAGAAATATAGTTGAACGCAATGCCTTGGATTGCCTTGGATTGCAATCCCATCCTGTAAACCACTCGCCGAAAGCATCACACACAAAGGTGCTATCACGTGAATCGAACTGTTGTTTCCATCATAACGATCTCCACTTTACTTGTAGGCTGCAATGCGGGGGGTAAAATCACGATCCTTGATGTTTCCAGCCCCGACATCACAATTAAAAGCAGTTTCAAATATGGACTCTACCGCTTCAGCGACATGAACAACATCACCGTTATGCTTTACGACGGCAAACTAACCAAGCCAGATGAAGCGCTCGTTATCCATACCCAGTGGATCAAGTACACCGATTACCGCTGAAGCAACAAATGCCACGGTCCGTTACATCAATTTTTCGGGTGATGACAAGAAGAATGTTGTCGTGTACAGCGATGCCGGCTATCTATACCCCAATAGCCCGCCCGGCCAGGACTGTCTGGATGCAAGCGTGTGGCAGGCCAACCTAAGGCTAACTGATTCCAATAAAGGATCCGAAGGATACTTTGGCCAAGCTCAACTTCGTGGAAATTTTACTGCTAAATACGATCCCGGCGCAATGAACCAGGCACTGAACCAGTTGAAAAGACGTGTTGGCCGAATGCTTGGTAATCCACCATATGTTCGAACAGATAACCAGTAGTTTTAAGAAGAGAATGACGCAAGCGGCTTCATGAAATGCCAAACATCGATAAAAATATGGCAATATCAAGAGGTAACGGTATGAAGTTAACGATCAGGAATTCAGGATATTATCTCAATCGCCTGGTGATGTTTACTGCAATGAGCATGGTGCTGGTATCCGGCTCCTTGTTGCTGGCCCAGCCTGCAGTCGCCGACAAATCATCAAACACGCCAACGGAACAGGCGGACATCCCTGCCGAGGATAATCAATCGCTCGAGGGGTCTGCAGAAACCCTGAATCAATGGCTGGATGACAAATTAAGTAGTATCAACGCAGTTTTGGCGCAAGTGCTGTTCTGGGATGTCACATTTGGTCAACTTAAAAGTCCGGTACCCGATGCACAAGGTCAACCCGTGCTTCAGGGTCCTGAAATCCCATTCGTGATCGCCTTCCTTGTGTTTGGCGCCGTGTTCTTTACCTTCTGGCACGGATTGATCAATATCCGGGCATTTAAGCACGCCATTGACGTCGTTCGCGGCAAGTTCGACCGACCTGAAGATGTCGGCGAAATCACGCACTTTCGCGCTTTAACCAGCGCTCTTTCAGCAACGGTAGGGCTGGGGAATATCGCTGGAGTCGCCATTGCGGTTCGAATGGGTGGACCCGGCGCCGTCTTTTGGATGATGATACTTGCTGTTTTTGGCATGACTGCCAAGTTCCACGAGTGCACCTTGGCGCAAATGTTTCGACGACGCAATGCCGATGGATCCATCTCCGGTGGCCCCATGTTCTATCTCCATGAAGGGCTGCGCCAGGTCAATCCCCTTCTCGGTGGCCTTGGAAAATTTCTCGCCATCCTTTTCGCCATTATGTGTATAGGCGGCGCCCTTGGTGGCGGGAACATGTTCCAAGCCAATCAATCCTTCGAAGCTTTTGCCAGTGCATTCCAGGTCCCCGGGGAAAGCCGCGCACTGATATCCCAAGGTTTCGGCATCATCATGGCCGGACTTGTTGCAGCCGTTATTATTGGTGGGATTAAACGTATCGGAGCAGCCACAAGCCGCATTGTCCCAAGCATGTGCGGTCTCTATGTGCTTGCATCAGTTGTCATCATCGCCGTCAACTTCAGGGAAATACCCCATGTCATCGCGCTGATATTTAATAGCGCATTTAATCCAGATGCCGCACTGGGCGGTGTTATTGCCGTAATGATTATTGGCTTTCAGCGAGCGGCATTTTCAAATGAGGCGGGGCTAGGCAGCGCAGCGATTGCACATGCAGCAGCCAAGACTGAAGAACCTGTTCGTGAAGGTATTGTCTCGCTTCTAGGACCATTTATCGACACCATTGTTATTTGCGCCATGACCGCGATGGTTGTAATTATCACGGGCGCTTATAAGGATGCGCCATCAGACGTCAGCGGCTCAGCAGTAACAATGTATGCATTTCAAGAGTTGCCTGGTATCGGGGTATGGTTCCCTTATATTCTTTCCATCTGCATCATTCTCTTCGCTTTTTCGACAATGATTTCTTGGTGTTATTACGGTGAACGAGCATGGGACTCACTATTTGGAAACCGATCCGTAATCATATTCCGCATTCTTTTTGTAGTTGCTGTATTCATCGGTGCCGTTATTCCTCTCAAGGCCGTTTTGAATTTCTCCGACCTAATGATCCTTTGCATGGCATTCCCGAACATACTTGGAGGACTCATCCTCGCACCGATGGTCAAAGAAAAGGCAAAGGATTACTGGACACGCTACAAGTCGGGACAAATGGAACCGACAAGCACATCCTGATCGACCCCGCAAGCCAATAAATCCATTTCCTGGCTGCAGGTCTTTAGATACCGCACCGGGAAAATAAATTCACCGCTCTTCTGCACGATCGGTGGCAGGCGGTGGATCAATTGATAATGATGTGATTTCTTCACGCTGACCATCCGTTAGATCCATCTCAAGCGCAGCCAATGAGGGCTCCAATTGCTCAAGATTTCTCGCACCAATAATCGGGGCGGTGATTGCCGGATGTGACTTCACCCAGGCAACCGCTAATGTTGCCGGATGTTTTCCTTGCTCCTTCGCATAAGCAGAAAACTTCTCGGCAACATCGTAGTAGATGGACGCAGCATACCTCCTGGTATACATCTTGTTATCAAGCAGGCGACCACTATCTGGCTTGGAACTAGCCGTGTACTTGCCCGTTAGTAGACCTCCACCAAGTGGACTGTAGGAAATAACACCCAATTGTTCGGACTCAGCCAATGGTAACAGCTCCACCTCCGCCTGCCGTTTAGCCAAACTGTACATCGGCTGAAGGCACACAAACCGAGCCAATCTGTTTCGGTCACTGATGCCTAGCGCCTTGGCGGTCTGCCATGCTGACCAGTTACTAACTGCTGGATACAGGATTTTGCCTTGACGGACCAGATCATCAAGCACCTTCAAGGTCTCGTCCATAGGCGTCAGAGGGTCGTAGTGATGAACAAAGTAAATATCAAGACGATCGGTTCCAAGCCGTTTCAAACTCTGCTCTATATTGAGAAGAATAAAGCGGCGACTTAGACCGCGTGTATTGGGCCCTTCTCCTATTGGCATACATACCTTCGAAGTAATCACCAATTCATCACGACAATCAGCAGATAGTTTTCCCAGAATCTGTTCAGCCATACCATTTGAATATACATTAGCGCAATCAAAAAAGTTGATCCCGGCTTCACGGCATTGACGAAACATGGCGGCTGACATCTCCTCGTCCGCATCACCACCAAACGACATTGTTCCAAAGCAGATCGGCGACACCTGCACGCCCGTGCCGGCAAGCACTCGATAATTCATATCTCGGTTTCCTTAAGCCTGATACTGACAATCGCTCATATAAACGCAGTCCAAGGATAAACCATTTACCGGATTTTTCCTAACACCAAATCAAGCTTGATCACGCCTAGGCCAAGATCGTTCCCGGGCGACAAGATCAAGCACCGGGGGACAATGACACACACGGGCACCATGCCTTATTATCATGCTGTGACACTGTATCAACTCAATACTTATTTTTATTGAGCGCGGACCTCCACTAAGAGCAAATGGGGAAATGACATGACTATAGAAGACAAGAAAAAATTTTACCTGTATGTGGCGAGCCACGATGCGGGTACGTCTGAATGCATCCAGGTTTTTCGGTGGGATGGTAACACGGGGCACCTTGATCCTGTCCTGGGCCATACTGATGGCCTATTGCAACCTTTATATATTGAGACTGATTGCAAACATCAGTTCCTATTCGCAACGGACTTCCTGAACGCCTGCAACGACAAATCTGGAGGAGGGATCTGTTCATTTGCCATCGATAGAACAACCGGCAGCTTGTCATTTATTAATCGCCAACCTGCTGGTGATGATGCGCCTTGCTATCTCAGTGTGACAGAAAACGGTGAACTTCTCCTACTGGCCAACTACCTCTCAGGTACGATCAAGACCTATCCTATTTCGCCCAATGGCCACATCGGCACCACAACAACCACCTGTCAGCAGAAAGGATCAAGTGTCAATACTGCACGACAAGAAGGGCCGCATCCACATTCAATCGTTCTGGCCCCAAGCAACCGGCATGCCTTTTCCCCGGATCTAGGCGCTGATCGGGTCTACCTGTATCAGGTGGATAAAAGTTGCAAATGCCTGATTCCAAACAATCCACCCTACATTAAAGTGACCCCTGGCGGTGGACCACGGCATCTTCGATTCGATCTCCATGCTCACCGGGCCTACCTGGTTAATGAATTGTCCAATACGGTCGTCACATATGCTTATGACCACGACAGCGGCTACATCACTGAATTGCAAACTGTTTCGACGTTGCCGCATGACTTTCAAAAGGACAATCTATCTGCCGAACTCCTCGTGCACCCCAACGGACGATTCCTCTATACCTCGAATCGTGGACACAACAGCATCGCTATTTTCGCAATCGAACAAGCAACCGGACACCTGGCGCCCATTGGGCATGCCTCCACCCAAGGTGATTTCCCGCGGGCATTTATCCTGGACCCATCCGGTCGGTTTCTTATCGCAGCCAATGAATACACAGACTCGATTGTGATATTTCATATTGACGGCGAATCGGGAATGCTACAACCCACGGGACAACAACTCGATGTGCCAAAGCCAGCCAGTCTCAAGTTTGTTCCCGTAGTATGACGGGTTAAACCAGCCGCCCGTAATCACGCGTGAATTGAATCCGTGATTTGCCTGATCATCAACCTGTGATATCGTTTGCATCCGTATTTTGACCGCCAAGAACACATTGCTGTGGCTATTAACCAGAATCGAGATCCCCAGATGAAATTTAGTTACATCTTGCCAGATCCTAAAACATACAGTTCCCCGGACGCCTTTGCCGGTGATGTCGCATGCATGAAAGAACTGGGATATGACGCAGTTGAATTACAGATAGAAGATCCAAAACACACCGATGAGGATGCGATTTATAAATGCCTAAACAATGTTGGATTCGACCTTATCGCAATACAGACCGGCACGAGCTACTACACGCATGGCAATTGCCTGTGTACGCCTAACGCCGTAATACGTCAGCGAACCGTTGAATTACTTGAACGTTTTGTTGATTTTGCAGAACATTTTTCATCAATTTTGGTCTTTGGATCTCTACAGGGAAGGTCCAGTGACGAACCAAGTTACCAGCAGGGCCTAAACCGCATTGTGGCAGCAATAGAAAAGGTCGGAAACTATGCCACATCAAAGAATGTTGTTTTGGCTTATGAGCCCGTCAACCATCTGGAAACGGCTTTTTGCAATACCATCGGTGAATTGGAGCAGATTGTTCGCAACTTAAACCTGCCCGGGGTCCAGATGATGATTGACACCTTCCATATGAATATCGAAGAACGATCCATGGCCGACTGCTTCATTGGGATCTCGGACCTAATAAAACATGTACATTTATCGGAAACCAACCGGGACATCCTTGGTCAGGGCCACTGGAACTGCAGATCGTTTTTTAAAAATTTAAAACAAATTGGTTACGAAGGTTATTGTTCTTTAGGTGTTTACAATACACGATTGGAAAGACGTGAATGCATGCAAGTGTGTATGGACGTCGTCAAACCGTTTCGGTGATCAAACCTTGTTATATTCCACACGCCAGTATCCATAAGATGCACCTGATATACCTTTTTCCTGCTACAACAGCCGTAGAACAAATGAGTTTCGAACCACTTGGTTGAAATCCAAATCGATCTAGTGACAGTTGTTAGGATATTGCGAGGAGCCAAATGATGAATCGTGGTATTTTCAAACTGAACAGCCGCGTGGCAGTAGT
>Ga0310124_10001065_pt1 | contig 19395 bp, 18 predicted proteins | sample CB11b_AW_Bot5_MG_FD_203507 | JGI IMG/M metagenome (GOLD analysis project Ga0310124, IMG submission 203507) | Marine microbial communities from Western Arctic Ocean, Canada - CB11b_AW_Bot5 | ecosystem: Environmental > Aquatic > Marine > Oceanic | place: Canada: Western Arctic Ocean | collected... | reverse complement strand
TCTTTCAACAACCGTTTCGCAAAATCCACAGATGTACGCATTTGATCGGTTCCCAAAAATGCAGAGATATCAGGAAATATGTAAAAGGCTCCAGCCGGAGGGCTTACAAGGATTCCGGGTTCCTCACTCAGCAGCTGCACAAATCGGTCTCTCCTGTCCCGATACTCCCTGCGCATCTCTTCCACACAGGATCCCGTATCACGCAACGCCGCGAGCACGGCACGTTGTGTAATTGACGACACGTTCGACGTTGCATGACTCTGAATCGTGCTGCACGCAATCACCAGCTCCTGTGGACCCAATAGCCATCCGCAACGCCATCCAGTCATTGCATATGTTTTAGACGCGCTTCCAATAAGTACTGCGCGATCCCGTGCCTTTTGGACGACCGACGGCAACTTATGAGAAACGCTGTCGTCATGCAACAGCTGCTCGTAGCAGAGGTCTAAGATCAACCAAATGCCGGACTTCTCTGTCTCTTGAACAATAATTTCGAGTTCTTTTTCCGCCATCAAAGCGCCAGTTGGGTTACTGGGTGAATTCAACACAATCGCACGCGTCCGAGGTGTCACAGCATCAAGGACACGCTCTGCGACCACCTGGAATTGTTCGTCAGCGTATGTACGAACAAAAACGGGCTCAGCATCAGCCAACTTGATCTGCTCAGGGATCGTTGGCCAGACCGGAGCATGAGTAATAACCTCGTCGTCCGGATCAAATAGTGCCATTGCCACATTGAACAAGGCTTGCTTCCCACCAGCACAAATCATCGTCTCGTCCACACCATAGTGAACATCGTAGTCCGCCAAATATCGTTGGCCGACTGCTGCCCTGAGCTCCAGAATGCCGGTGTTTGCCGTGTACTTCGTGAAGCCGTCTTGGATTGCTTGAATCCCTGCCATTCCAATGTGCGCGGGTGTCTGAAAATCGGGCTCGCCTGCGCCGAGATCGATGACATTGACACCTTGCCTCCGAAGTCGTTGGGCAGCCAACGTCACCTCCTGAGTCTGTGACGACTTCACTCGGCCCAGTCGTTCTGAAATCTTTATTGGCATTTCAAATGGAGTAAAGTACGCGGAAAGACACGCTGTAACGATCAACTACCGCGGGGCAGCTTCAAAGCCAGTCGAGCCTCTACAATCTCCGGCACAAGCCCAACGGTCGAACCACCAAGCGCGTACACCTCTTTAACCAAGCGAGAACTTAGGTAGGTATAACGTTCGTCCGGCATCATAAAGACCGTCTCAATCAATTTATCTAAACGCCGATTCATCAATGCCATCTGCATTTCGTACTCAAAATCTGAGATCGCTCGCAAGCCTCTAACGATCACGACAGCTTCTCTACCGGCTGCATAGTCAACCAGCAAACCGTCAAACGTCTCGATTTCTACGTTCGGAAATTCACCAAACACTTCTTCCGCGATTTCCTTGCGCTCGACCGAACCAAAAAGAGGGTCCTTTTCTCCGTTCACGAGGATCGCCACAACGATCCGATCGAACAACCGAGCACCACGCTCGATAATATCGACATGACCATTCGTCAACGGATCAAAGGAACCTGGATATATCGCGAGTTTGCGTTTCTGCTTATCCATAAAAATACAAAGCACTGCCACCAGACGTAATGCAGCGACGATTCACTAGCCCGGACACCTCAACGGGCACAGCCCGCCGGGCACGTTCCAGCACAATCAGCCCACCTTCTTCAAGGTATCCCTTTACGCCGGTCAGTATGGCATTGATCATCGTAGTATCAAATTCATAGGGTGGATCGAGAACACATAGGTCAAAGCACGGCCGCTTTCCTTGCCGTCCTAGAACATCCGGCAAAGTCCCAAACAAAATTGTCGCATCCTTCTCGCTGTCGCAGCGCTGCACGTTCTTTTCAATGACCGTAACCGCGCGCCGATCAGACTCGACAAACATTACGCTCGAAGCTCCTCGGCTCATTGCTTCGAGCCCAATAGCACCGGTTCCCGCACAACCATCAAGAAACCTAGCATCCACAACATCATTGCGTAACACATTAAATAGAGTTTCACGAAGTCGGTCCGATGTCGGTCGTAGACCTTTCCATGTCGGCGCAAGCAACTGGCGCCCTTTCTTCTCGCCGGCGATAATTCTTATCACCTATCCAACCCCGACTAGACCAAATCGTCTTTCCCATTTTTCCTGCATCTTCGCACGATCCTCCGCCGACACGTCACGACCCTGTAGCCACTCATCTGCACAATCTTTGGCATGTTCCATAAGAGCGTGATCCCGAATTACATTACCGACGCGGAAGAGCGGCATCCCTGATTGTCTTGTACCAAAAAAATCACCAGGACCTCGCGCATTCAGATCCTGTTCCGCAATAACAAATCCATCGTTTGATTGCTCCAGAACCTTCAGTCGAGCTCGCGCCGAGTCCGAAATCTGCTCACCATGCAACAAGGCACAGTGCGATTGATCTGCCCCACGCCCAACACGACCACGGAGCTGATGTAATTGCGCTAGTCCAAAACGTTCCGCCTGCTCAATTACCATGACCGTCGCATTTGGCACGTCGACACCAACCTCAATTACCGTCGTCGCTACAAGGATATCGACGCCACCAGTTGCAAATAGATGCATTATTCGCTCTCGCTCCCGTGACTTGATTCGACCATGGATCAATTCAATTCTTTTCTCAGGAAATATCCTGGACTTTAATTCCTCTGACATTTCCGTCGCAGCCTTCAGATCAAGTTTCTCGGATTCATCAACCAGTGGGCAGACAACGTAAGCCTGCCGACCTTTCGCTATTTCGCTCCGAATTAAAGCGTAAATATCTGCCCTTGCAACATCTGACCGCGCTATCGTCACGATTGGCATTCGCCCAGGCGGTAGTTCATAAATATTCGACACAGCCAGGTCGCCGTATACGGTCAGCGCAAGCGTCCGAGGAATCGGCGTTGCCGTCATGACCAGAACATCTGGAGTACTGCCCTTCGCCCCCAACGCGGCTCTCTGCGCGACACCGAACCGATGCTGCTCGTCAATAATGACAAGGCCAAGCTGTTGAAACCCTACGTCTTCCTGTAATAACGCGTGAGTTCCCACAATAAGCTGCAGGCTACCATCTGCAAGTTGCTCGGCGAGCCTCTGCCTTTCTCTTGTAGGTGTCGCACCCGTCAACAACGACAGACCAAATCGCGATCGGCCTAGCACCTGCTTGAGACTAGAAAAATGTTGTTCCGCTAATAGTTCCGTCGGCGACATCAACGCAACCTGCAGGTTGTTCTCCATCGCTACTAATGCAGCCAGAATAGCGACAATAGTTTTACCAGAACCAACGTCTCCCTGTAACAACCTCCGCATGGGCGCTGGATTTGTCAGGTCTGATACGATTTCTTTTAGTACCAAACGCTGATCGCCAGTCAGGCGAAATGGCAATACCTCGAGTGCTGCCGCCCTTATTCGATCATTAACCGTGACCGAATGATTTTTTTTTACACTAATTAACTCACGGCGCCTCAACGCAAGACCTGCCTGAAAAAAGAAAAATTCATCGAACACAAGCCGCTGCTGAGCTAACGTCCGAAACTGATTCAACTCTTCCAGCGCCACGGCCTTTTGCGGAAAGTGCGACTCGGCTATGGCCTGGCTTCTCGAGGGATAACCCAGTCGTTCTTGAACTCCTGCGGGTAGGGAATCCTCGAACGTGTCACCCACTACTTTCAATGCTTGGTGAACAACCCGGCGATGCAATTTCGGCGTCAGCGAAGCGAGTTTTTCATATATCGGCACGATCCGGCCCATATGAATGGTTGCGTCTTGCTCTCGAGAGGCATCTTCAATGAGCTCATATTCAGGATTCGTAAATTGAATCCCTCCAGTACGCCGCTGTTCTACCTTCCCGTAGAGCACTACCCTCTGGCCAGGTTTAAAGAGATCCTGAAGGAAAACCTGGTTCATAAACGCCGCCCGCACCTGACCGGTCTCATCTTCAACTGCGACTTCAAGGATCCGAAAATTTCTTCGGCGGGTGGGACGGACGCCACAACTCAGCACTACCCCTGTAACACCGGTAAGATCATTGGGCTTAAGCGAAGCAATCGACTGAAATGTCTCTCGGTTTTCGTAGCGACGAGGAAGCACCAGTAAAAATTCCTCGAGAGTCTCTACACCGGCGGCGGCGAGTTCGGTCGCGCGGCGCGGACCAATTCCTTTTAAATACTGAACAGGAGTATCTGGTGTTTTACGCGGTCCCACGCCCATTTTTTCATTGGGTCACGATGCTGATTCGACCTTGCTGTATGTGAATATCTTGTACAGCTGAAGGCAGTAAGGCAGGCGCTGAGAGGTCAAAGCCTTCCGGATACCTCCCACTGACGGAGTACCGACGAAACAATAACCCAGCCAAATTACTCGGGAGTGTAACTGGTCCTATTTGAACGACTTCAAGTGTAAAATGCAATCTCCTATCCGTCTCTTCGACACCTACAGTAATCGACACCGGAAGAGAACCACTCAATAATTGAAGTGCGCCAGTCGCTCCACCAGGGAAATCACCCATTTCATCAAGATTCAACATCCCCGTCCCAATCAATCGACCTTCTTCTTGAATCTCGATCGACACATTACTTAACCCAGTCGGCAGAAGTGATTTCCCTTGAAATCTGAGATATCCGTTTAGTGAACGCTCAGAAAACACTACGGTCCTATTCGAATTGGCTCCCCCCGGTTCCTTACTGAGATCAGAAATATCTTGATTTAATGCGGCCACAGCCTGCTCAAAATCTACACCATCCGCTGGTGTCAACGCCTCACTTTGCTCAGCACCCACGCTGACAGGGAAAATAAGAAACAGTGCGATTAGCAAACTCATCGACCGACTCTAACACGCGGCAGATATCCAGCGCATACACCTTCACATCCTGAGTGGGAGTAGCCCGTGACCAAGTTACCAATCCAGTGTGCCCAAAGGTTCTTAAGCACGTAATAGCCTGTCAACCTCGCGTGGTGTCGGAATCGCCCGTCTCGCTCCTAGACCCCGGCACTTGAGCGCGGCTACAGCATTCGCGTAACGAAGGACGTCCCCGGCTGAGCTCGAATTCCCGCCATGTATCCAACCAGTAATAAATCCACCGCGAAACACATCACCTGACCCTGTCGTATCAACAACTGACACACGAAATCCCTTCGTGCGAATCTCTGTATCACCAACAAGCGCCAGACTGCCCTCTTGACCCAAAGTCATACAGACCATCGCTGGCTTATACGCGTCACGTATCGCACGTAAAGAGCGTCCCGGACTCTCACAGCCCGTTAATTCGAAGGGAAAAGCCTCCGCGGTGATTATGATGTCTATCTGCGCAAGTAGATCTTCAATACCTGGTCGCACATATTCCACATCGATGACTGTTGGAATTCCGGCCGCCCTAGCGTAACGTGCCGCCATTGTTGAAGCCTCCGTATCGTGACAGTCAACCAGTAGCACACGACCTGCGCAAACCATCGAAGGTTGAATATCAGACGCCAAAAGGTCCAATGCCGGCGGACGCGACCATAAAATCGTGCGCGTTCCACGGTCGCGATCAACAAGAATTATCGAAAAGCCATTCGGCGTATCCTCCGCGGTCGAACACGTGTCCGTATCGACACCCTCTTCGGAGAGGCTCTCTAAACCCCATTTGCCATGAACATCGTCGCCAAACCGCCCAACATACCTAGCCCGTAAACCAAGACGCGAACAAGTCACCATTGCCGTCGCAACCTGCCCACCAGGCGAGTATTCCATTCGCGCAATCGGCTGTTTACTATCAGGCTGCGGATACTCGCTCACCATCACGAGCTGGTCAACCATGTTCAATCCGCACCCGACAACATCAAAACCTAGCGTACCGAGGCTCGGAAGCGTAATCGGAATCCGCACGTGTCAGATCTTATCCTCCATGCCTTGATCTTCGCCTTTTGTTTGCATTAAAGTACGCCATAATGTGGAAAACAACAGACCGCACGCAGGAGGAGACGTGCAGCCCCTCACAAAACGACAACGAGAAATTCTAGATTACCTCAATGAATTCATTCAGCACCATCGATATGCACCAAGCCTCGAAGAAATTGGCCGTAGATTCTCGCTGTCTTCGCTTGCGACTGTTCATAAGCATCTAAAGAACCTGGAAGACAAGGGTTGCATCAAGCGCATCTGGAACAAAAGTCGTTCCGTCGAACTACTTGCAACACGAACCGGGACTAGGTCCGCTGAAATTCCACTCCTTGGCCGTATCGCCGAAGGCGCACCTATTCAGACTATTCCAAGTGATGAATCTGTGTCGGTTCCAGAAGAGTTCATTGGAAACCGCGACACTTACGCGTTACGAGTTCAAGGAAATTCAATGATCGATGAACAGATCCGTGATGGCGACCTCGTGATCATCGAGGATCGAAAAAAGCCACATAATGGTGAAACCGTTATCGCGCTCTTAGATGGGCGGAATGTCGTAATCAAAGCATTCTTTCTCGAACATAACAACATACGGCTCCAATCTTCAAATCCAACACTCTCTCCGCTACTACTGAACCCAGACGCCGTTTATGTCCAGGGTATCGTTGTTGCGGTCATGAGAAGATACTGAAATCACACAAACCCAGAACGCGTTCGCTCTTCGTCGGAGGAACCAGACATGTCTGACCGCAAACAAGTAAATTTCACAATCGTTCCAGATGAGCCCTCAGATGTCCCCCGGACCTACGCTAACTTCTGCTCGATTTCGCATACACCGTTTGATTTCACGTTAACGTTCTGCGAAGTGCTCCCTCCGAATGAACAGGATGTCCGAACGGCAGAAACCGAACAGCAGCTCAAAGCACCCGTTCGTTCTCGCATCGTTGTGCCCATGCAGTTCGTACCAACCCTTATAGCTGCATTACAAGAACATCTCCGTGCATTCACTGAAGCTCCGCCAAAGATAGGGCCACCGAAAGCCCCGATCCATTAACAACTCTTATGACAACATCCGCGCTCCGGTTAACTGCTCCTCGAACCATCCACAGTATCCAGCGTTTTGCCCAACAGGCCCTAGCGGCACTCGAACAAGATTATCCAGATGCGTCGACTAAATTAGTTTTTAGCAGTCGATACCAACTATTAGTCGCAACTATCCTCTCCGCTCAATCAACACATAAACGCGTTAACCAGGTTACGCCTGGACTCTTCAAGCAATTCCCGAATGCAGATGCACTTTCTCGTGCCAATACAAGCGAGCTTCAGGCGCTAATACGAAGCACAGGATGTTTTCGGGTTAAAGCCCGTGCACTTGTCCGGATGGCAAGTAAACTTGTTGAACATCATCGTGGCGAAGTACCGACCAGCATGAACTACCTCACTGCTCTTCCCGGAGTAGGTCGCAAGACCGCAAACGTCCTTCTTGGGCACGCATTTAATAGCCAGGGATTCCCAGTCGATCGTCATGTGCTCCGTGTAAGTAATCGACTGGGCTTGGTCCAAACCAACAGCCCGACCCATGCGGAATCAGAGCTTACGAAGTTATTCCGGAAACCCTAAATGGACTCACGTGTCCAACGTGCTAATTCAACATGGCAGAAAGATCTGCAAATCGCGACCAAGCTGTGACGTCTGTTCAGTTCGACGACAATGCAAATACCAACTGTAACGTTCTGTAGATTGAGCGTAATCAAATAACCAGACTCGTAGTGACAGTGATTAACCAACGTTGGATTAAAAAGTGACCCAACAGTATCTGCGACCCAAACGACGGTTCGGCCAACATTTCCTTGAAGACACGTGGGTCAGAAAAGTCGTAGCAGCTATCGCACCAAAGGCTACCGACCATATTCTCGAAATAGGCCCAGGGCGAGGCGCATTAACATTCCCCTTGGCAGCACAGGCACACAAATTGTTAGCCATAGAGATTGACCGCACACTCGCCAATGCGCTCAATAAGCTCGGAAATGGAACGATCGACATCATCCAGGCAGATTTTCTAGAACTCAATCTTTCGACAATAGTGAAAGAGATTCGCGGCGACCATGGTTTACTACGAGTCGTCGGAAATCTTCCGTACAATATTTCTGCACCCATAATTCTACGATTACTTCGAAACGCCCATTCGAACGGGATAACCGACGCCACAATAATGCTCCAACGAGAAGTCGGCGAGCGCGTTATCGCTTCGCCTGGTTCGAAAAACTACGGTCCGTTAGCCGTAATGGCGTCGCTACACTCCGATGTAAAACGACTACTCAATTTGCCACCTGGTGCTTTTCGTCCGAGTCCAAAAGTCCATTCAACACTGATTCAACTTCAGTTCCATAAACCAGAACTTATTCCTAGTAGCTTTAAACAGTTCGAGTCTTTTACTCGCCAATTATTTACTCAACGTCGTAAACAGGTCAGCAACGCACTGTCTTCTGTCTCTTTTGGTCCCTCCTTCGATCCACGGGACTGTTGCAGTCGGGCAAAGCTCGACCCCTCCCGCAGACCGGCCGAGCTCACATTAGCCGAACTCATTGACCTGTATGAAGTTGTGGGGTTTTCGTGAATTTATTTATGGTAAGATCAAATCAAGCTTAGAGCCTCCCAAGCAGGGAAATCCAGCAACCTGCGCAACCGGCTTACGGGTCGCCAGACCCGCGAACGACGATAGCGCCCCATGCACTCAAGGTCATTTATCTAAAGAATGCGTAACTCACCGTCAGCCGCCCTAGAAACCTTTCTACTCGGAGGTGTTGGGGAATTCGGAATGAATATGATGGCTGTTCGCACGAACGCCACGACTGTACTAATCGATGCTGGTGTCGGGTTTACCAACCTTAAGCACTATGGAATCAATTTATGCATTCCGGATCGCGACGCGATAGCCTCAGAATTTCATTCCTTCGAAGCACTATTACTGACCCACGGCCACGAAGATCATATCGGCGCAATTCCATTTATCTGGGACCTACTCGACGGACCTATTTACGGCACCCGCTTAACACTTGCCCTTGTCGAACGAAGATTAAATGACCATGGGATTGATAGTGATAACCGTTTAGTCCCCATCACAACGAAATCCTTGTTGAACATTGGTGACCTCGAGGTCGAATTTATTCCTGTTATTCACAGTATTCCTGACTCAATTGCAATCGTAATTCGCAGTCCAGCTGGCACACTCGTACACACAGGAGATTTCAAATTCGACCGTCACCCACTCGCGAAAACAGATGCAGCGTTTTCCAGATTTTCCGAGGTCGGTCGCGACGGCGTGCTGGCTGCGTACTCGGACAGCACGAACGCATCTGAGCAAGGATGCACAGGATCAGAACTAGACCTACGGCCAGCGCTCGAACGTCTTTGTAAAACGGCGACAGCACGGATCTTTATTACTACGTTCGCATCCAGCCTTCATCGAATTCAATTATTAGTCGATCTTGCTCATGAAGCAGGAAGGAAAGTCGCGTTCGTAGGGCGCGGGATAGAGCAAAATGTCGACATTGCTGAGCGCCTTGGCTATATCAGGATTCCTCCACGACTCAGAGTTCCTCACGAGATGGTTCGCGCCCTACCGCCTCAAGACATCCTTTGTGTCGTGAGCGGCTCGCAAGGGGAGCCATTTGCGGCACTGTCTCGCATCGCCGCGAACGAACATAACTCTGTGGCAATTGGACAGGGAGATACGGTTGTGTTCTCAGCACGAATTATTCCTGGAAATGAGCTCGCTATTAATCAATTAAAGAACCGGCTTGCACGTCTCGGAGCGCGGTTATTTGATAATAGTCAAGAGCTTGTGCATGTATCTGGTCACGGTAGTCAAGACGACCTAACTGAACTGATGACACTACTCAGGCCTAAATATCTTATCCCCATACATGGCGACTATCGGAATCTCGAGAACCACGCCGCATTAGCTGAAAAGCACGACATCATTCCGCTCCTTGCATACAATGGAGACCGAGTCTGCTTTGACAATGGTAAGGGTTGGCTGGGCGACCCCGTGCCGACCCAACCCACTTACTTTGATGATGCCGTATCTATAAGTGTCAAAGACCGCACCATACAGGAACGCCGCATCATGGCGACAAAGGGCGTTATCGTCGTCGTCTGCCGAATCAATCCAGATACAGGCCGTATTAAAGAACAGCCAAGACTAATCACCCGCGGAGTTTCGGCCGACAACAACAATAGTGCGTATTCTGACGGCCTGGCGGATGCTATTCGTGCGCTACTGGACTCGGCGCTAGTAGGCGGAAATGACGAGCCGGAAAAACTTCTAGAAGAAGTCATTCCAGAGCTACGACGCCTCGTAAAAGATCGTTTTGGAAAAGGTCCTATGGTTTTGCCTGTCATTCTGGAGAACTGATCGTGTCAGTAACGAGCTTGTCGCGTCGGATCAATGAGTTTCTCGGCGTCGCATCCTTTGCATTGGCATTGTTATGGCTAATCGCCCTCACTACCTACGACGTCTCAGACACCGTTTGGATTTTTAATACCGGAGGAGAATACCCGCCAACGAATTTTTTTGGTCAAGTGGGAGCATTCATCGCTGAACTCTCGTACCAAACTTTCGGATACGCGTCTTTTCTCATGCCCGTAACACTGGTTATTACGGGATGGAATTATTTTTGGTGCCGCCCTATAGACGCGGCTTACACAAAACTTCTTGGTGGAGCGCTGTTGTTCGGTACTACCGCGTCGCTACTAAGTCTCTCATTTGGCGCTCTGGAAAACGACGGACGTTCCTTTGACGCGGGTGGCTATTTCGGTTCCTTGCTATCCCAGTGGCTCGCTGAGTATTTCAATAAAACCGGATCAATCATTGTTATTCTTACGGCGATATTTCTTTCGATTATTCTTTCCACCCAATTTTCATTCGGTCGATTCTTCGCACGAAGCTCAGCCGTATTTAGCGATTGGATTAATCAACTTTTTAAAGCGACGCGAAACTGGACCAAAAAAAGACGCCAACGTCGACAGCGAATGACGGTTGAAAATGAGCGCTTAAAAAAAGCCAGGTCTCTGTCTGGACGCGCAGACACTCTTGCCGAAATACAAACCGCTCGAGAATTAGAAAAAGAACGTGACGAAAACCGAAAGAAACCAAACACGGACCGCGAACCTCCCGAACCATTCGATTTAGCGGGTGCCGGCAAATTACACTCTCCCGGAAAACAAAAACAAAATCCTTCAATACAAAATCCAGGAAAGCCCGAGTCTACCCCCTTACCTTTCACATCTGAAGTTACAACACTTACGCGACCGGGTTCATATACAAGTCCTCCGGTTTCCCTCTTTGACTCACCAAAGGCTGTACAAAAAGTTGACGAGCGAAAACTTATGACTGCAGCGCGTCTACTAGAAGAGAAATGTCAAGAATTTTCAGTGGACGGATCCGTCGAACAAATTCACCCTGGGCCAGTGGTCACGACTTTCGAATTCAAGCCAAACTCAGGCGTAAAATACAATAAGATTGCTGCCCTCGCTGACGACTTATCCCTCGCAATGGGCGCAGAAAGGGTCCTCATCGAGCGCATTCCAGGGAAATCAACGGTTGGTATACAAATCCCTAATGCTATCCGGGAACAGATTTCACTGAGAGAACTACTCGAATCAAATCTTTACACACGATCGGTGTCAAAACTAACACTAGTACTAGGCAAAACGATTCACGGGGAACCTGTGACCAGCGACCTCGCGACGATGCCACATCTCCTGATCGCGGGCGCAACCGGTACTGGAAAATCCGTCGCGCTCAACTCCATGTTGACCAGTATTCTCTATCGTTCATCTCCAGATGACGTCCGCCTAATTCTCATCGACCCGAAGCGCCTAGAATTAGGAATGTACGAGGATATCCCACATCTATTAACACCGGTTGTCGTCGAGCCAAAACAGGCTAACAATGCGCTTCGTTGGGCCGTAAAAGAGATGGAGGACCGCTATAAACATCTAGCTACTGAGGGCGTGCGAAATATTGAGCAGTACAACCGCAACGTTCAACAACTACGACAGGAATCACAGAAAGCAAAAAGAAAACGTGGATCCAAGCAATCTGCCGACGAGAACGACTTCGAATCGATGCCAAAACCACTACCGTACATTGTTATCGCAATCGACGAACTCGCAGATTTAATGATGGTTGCGAGTAAAGAAGTCGAGCAGTTAATCACGAGGCTCGCACAGATGGCGCGCGCTGTCGGAATCCATCTTATACTAGCAACCCAACGACCTTCAGTCGATGTTATTACAGGCGTCATTAAAGCAAATCTTCCGTCGCGAGTTGCCTTTCGTGTGTCCTCAAAGGTTGATTCGAGAACGATCCTAGACGCTAACGGCGCCGAGCAACTCCTCGGAAAAGGCGACATGCTTTTTCATGGCCCGACTACCTCATATTGCCAGCGCCTCCACGGCCCATATATTTCCGAACAAGAAACTGCCCGTTTCTGTGGCTTTCTACGAAAGCAAGGAATGCCCGGTTATGACGAATCCATTACAGCGGATGAAGTGCAACTCGATGCGCCGAATTTCGATCGCGATGAGCTCTACGACCAGGCAAGTCGACTAATCGTGTCTAGCGGAAAAGCATCAATTTCATACCTTCAACGCCGACTTAGTATCGGCTTTAGCCGTGCCGCAAGACTCGTAGACATGATGGAAGCCGACGGACTTGTCTCTGGTGGCACATCGGGTAAACCGAGGGAAGTACTCGTCAAGTCAGATTATTTTGATGAGATTGACGCACGCCTCAATTGAATAGAGCCCGGCTATCAACGCCGAAGCGAATTATTAATCTAAAACGTCCCTCCAACCGATAACCCGAGTAGATGGAAATTCCGTGCAGCGCCGCGCTCAGCACAAGGCTCACCTATGTGCCAATGGCCCTAACGTTTGTGTTCTGTTTATTTGTTTCACTTTGTGCAGCAGAACCTCCGCTTCTCAATCAGATAGAGACGGCTCATACCGCCCAACAAATGTATCGCTCTGCGCTCATCAAGGAAAGAGCGCTCCGAACTCCTGGTCCTTTGACCACGACCCAGAACGACTACATTGATGCCGTCAGCACGTTTGCGGGAGTGTCGTTGCAATACCCAGAAGGACCGTATGCCGCACAAGCGTTATGGCAGGCGGCGGGACTCTGCCTGGCAGCGTTCGAACGTTGGCACAACAATGCGTTCCTCGACCAAGGTCGCATACTCTTGAGCAAATTACAGAGCGAATACCCTCACAATCCGATTAGCCATCGAGTGCCTGACCGACTAACACTCTTTAAAACTGTTCACTCTTACCGCCGACTCACTTCTCTGAGAAAAACCCTCGTAGGCGAAACGGTACGCTATACGCTCGAACTGAACGATGAAACAACTTTTATCTCCGAACACCTTACCGAACCCACGAGGCTCTTCTTTGATCTGGCAGATACGGCCATCGCCAACAATCTCAGTATGACCAGTTTCGCCTCCGACGAAAAAGATGACTCGATGCGTGTAGGTCGACGCAGTAACAATACTGCTCGGGTAGTCCTAGACCTACCGGATCGAACTAACTGCACCGTCTTCAACCTTTACGAACCGTTCCGAATCGTGGCCGATTGCCACCATCCGCCTCCCGACGCGAGCGCAACGAACTTGCCGCCATCAGCCGATTTGGATTCTCTGCAGCCTAACGAGCGTTCAGACTTACCACTAACACTCCCTCGCCAACTCGGACTCGGAATCTCTCGTATCGTGATCGATCCGGGCCACGGTGGCCGTGACCCAGGCGCGAGTGGCAACTCACTCACTGAATCCGCCCTGACCATGGATCTCGCGGAACGCGTAACAACCCAACTCCACGATTACGGGATCGAAGTTGTCTTGACTCGCCAATCCGACAATTTCGTGTCTCTAGAAAAACGAGCTAGCCTTGCCACCCAAAGCAATGCCGATCTATTTTTATCACTTCATGTGAACGCGAGCCAGCGCAGAAATACCAGAGGCATCGAAACCTATGTCTTGGACTTCTCGGACAATAATGAAGCCCAAATGGTCGCTGCCCGCGAAAACCAACAGGCGGCTAAAACCCTCAGCGAGTTAGATTCCTACGTCCGGGCGATCACGAATTCGGCGAAGAGCTCTGAATCGGACCGACTTGCCAGTTACATCCAGCAACACCTAGTCAAAACTCTCAGAACCGTTGACCATGAAATACCAGACCTCGGCGTCAAGCAGGCGCCCTTTGTAGTGTTAGTTGGCACACAGGTGCCAAGCGTTCTTGCCGAGATCGGCTTTCTAAGTAACCAAAAGGACGCCGCGTTACTCAAAACCGAGAATTTTAGAAACCTAATCGCTTCAGCGATTGTCGCCGCCATCCTTCAATACCGCAACGAATTACAAACGACTCCTCAGCAATTCGCGAGCCACGCGCAGAAGAACTGACGTTAACCGGGCTCATTTCCCGCCGGAATTCAGCCCCAACCGAATTCCTCCACCATCAGGACCAATCTGGTCTTGGCCACGCCGCTTCCGTAGCACCAATAAGCCGACCGCTAGCGTAACGCCCAGAATGAGACCAGCCAACGCGATCATGCCTACAATAGCCAACGACCCCGTCAGTACATCCAATATCGTCGTCGGCGTGGTCGTCTTCTCTACGACCTCGTAAACCAATGGCATCAGCGGTTCAATCTGTAATAACACTAAACCAGCCTACCAATCTCGATCGGAAACAGCTAATTCAACCATAGTTCGTACCATCACTCCCGTGGCACCAGCGTCCCCGTCCGCCCTCGCAGTTTCTGTCCACGCTGTACCAGCAATGTCCAGATGCGCCCACGGTTTGCCGCCTGTAAAAGTCTGTAAAAATGCCGCGGCGGTGCATGCTCCGCCTTCTCGTCCGCCGACATTTTTCAAGTCGGCTAACTCCGATTCCAATTGCTCGCGATACTCCGGATACAAGGGAAGATTCCACAGACGTTCACCCGTTCGTTCTGCAGCACCAGTAACCGACTGTACCCATTCCGGTGGCTCACCGAATACACCACTTGCAACCTTCCCAAGAGCTACGACACATGCACCGGTTAGCGTCGCAATATCAACGAGATGAGTCGCACCAAGCTTCTGGGCGTACCACAGCGCATCCGCCAGAATCAGCCTGCCCTCCGCATCGGTATTGATTACCTCAACAGTTGTTCCGTCTGCTGCAGTCAGAATATCGCCCGGTTTTGTAGCTAAACCGCTAGGCATATTCTCTGTCATCGGCACAAGCCCTACGACGGGAATAGGAGCACCAATTTCAGCGATTGCACACATAGCCCCGATCACTGCCGCGCCGCCCGCCATATCGCTTTTCATTCTCTCCATGCCATCAGCCGGTTTAATCGAAATCCCTCCGCTGTCAAACGTGACGCCTTTACCAACCAAGCCGAGCGTCTGTTCTGACGATTGGTCAGGTTCATAGCGCATCACCAGCAAACGCGGAGACTCCTCACTCCCTCGAGCGACCCCAAGCAAAAGCCCCATATTCAAATTACGAATCGCGGTTCCATCGAGAACCTCGGTACGTAGCCCACTCTGTTCGCACACTGTAACGGCACGTTGTGCAAACGCGGTCGGCGTTAAAATGTTTGCCGGATCATTCGCGAATTCCCTCGCGACATTTACTGACTGAGCAATCGCATTTCCGTGCCGGATCGAGTCACTCAAATCTTCATCGCATTGCTCAAACCACACCAATTCACAAGACATCGACTGCTTCTCATTCTTCTGAGACTTCCGATACCGACTGTCAGCAAAGCCTCCAGACCCCACTCCCTGAATCGCCGCTTTAACCAACTCTCCTTTCGCCGCCTCGCCGCGACATAAGATACCGATCGAGCCTATGCAGAGTTTTCGGGCCAGCCGCGCACCCACTGCCCCAGCAACTCGCATCCGATCCGAATTCGATCCATCTCTCTCTTCCGTACCGATTAGCACGGCCCTCCGCGCGCCCCAAACTTCGCCTTTTAATTCAACCTGAAGAATCTGATGCCTCTTCGATTGAAATTCTCCGGAGTGCCACGCACGGCCGACAACTCCACCACTAGATGAATCAAGGCTTTTAATAACCTCTTCCTCTAGGTCTGTAGAGCCAAATACCGGAACGATTAAAAGTTCGACAGTTGCCGACTTCACAGTCGACATGATGCGCGATACCACTGGATACTGAGAATTCGACATCGCGAGATTATATCGAGCTAGAATAGAAACGACGACACGGAAAGAGAATATCGATGCAAATGCACGCGCTACTGCCTCGTCGGATCACCGCCGCCACGACGGCGTTCATACTGACGCTTGCATTCATGTCTGGTGCACCTGTTACCGAGCAAGACGAGGATGCGGAACTACGACTTCGTGCCACGCCCCGCATCGCATTTGCCCCGGCGGACATTCTCTTTGTCGGACAAATCCGTGGTGGACCCGATGACAACGAACAGCTTTACTGTGCCGAGATCGAATGGGACTGGGGTGACGATACGACATCCGAACAAATATTAGACTGCGATCCGTACGAAGCCGGAGTAACTGATATTAGACGGCGCTTTTCAGTGCGCCATACTTATAACTATGGCGGAAGATACGAGGTGAGACTTCACCTCAAACAGGGAGATGACGTCGTCATCTCTGGGCGGACTCGCATCGAAGTCCAGGGTGTCAACCGAAATCTCCGATAGCTCCACCAGCGGACTATTTTTGAACCGGTGAAAAGATGGCCAGGAATCTATCGTTTGTTTTTCTGTGGGTCATGCTCAGCCGCCAACACCTCTCGCCACCGACCCGCTGATTCAAACACTCGCGTAATCGCCTCGCCGCCATCTAGATCATTTCTGATCTCTTGAAGCTGTTCAATCAGGACATCAAGCGCAGTCGCCAAGTCATCCGAGTTCGTCGCGCAGATATCTCGCCAAATATCCGGAGGACTAGAGGCAAGTCGTGTGGTGTCAGCAAGACCACGGCCGGTCAAACGAAGACCCTCTACACCTATCGAACTGCCGACTACATGCATCAATGCACTCGCCGTCAGCTGAGGCAAATGACTCAAAAATGCCAATAACTGATCATGCTCATCAGCCTGCATTACATGCGGGACAGCACCGAGTCCGATAGCAAACTCCTGCAATTGAGCAACCGCTTCACTGGAACTGTCGTCAGCTGGTGTAAACAGCCAAGGTCGACCGCGAAATAGATCAGGCCTCGCGTGTGAAAAACCACCTCGAGGCGCACCACCCAAAGGATGTCCTCCGACAAATGTCAATCGATTAGGCAACACTTCAGCAGCCGCTAAGATCTCCCGCTTCGTACTACTGACGTCCGTGACTATTACTGAACCGTTAACGTACTGCTCTAGTTCACCAAGGACCGAGATATTCTCACGAACAGGCGACGCCAAAATAACAATATCTGCCTCCGCGATTACCACAAGATCATCCGCCGCGATGTCAATCGCATGACGAACCATTGCCTGCTCGAGTACCGTCTTATTGTCGACGCCAATAACAAGGCAGTTCGGCCACGCTTCCCTACTAGCAAGAGCAATCGAACCACCGATTAAACCCAGCCCGACCACAGCTACTTTTTCAAAAACAAGTGGAGTATCTCTCGATTGCCCAGGTTGTATAACAGGCAAAGTCCGTACCGATTTATCCATAATTAGGCCGCGTTGCTAGCAACTCCATCTCCATCACACCCGAGAAACCGCCGCATCTCTGTACATGTTTCTCCATATACAGGCACCATCTTTGACCCCGCCCTTCCGCTTACAGACCGAGTCCACTATTTACCACCACTCGTCAGTTTCTCGAGGCGACGACTCTCATCAATGACCTTCTCGAATACTCTTTTAATTGCATCGGCACCGAGCGGACCAGTATTCACATCCCGAACATGCGCAAGCACGTCTTCCTCTCGTTTCGGCTGATACGTTTCCATTCCAATCGATTCTTTTAACTGGCCGATTTGATGCGCACAATCGGCTCGCAGATTTACCAAACGAACAATTTGTTCATCAAGCTCATCAATCCGACGCCTAAATCCGTCTAAACGATTCGCGACCGTAGCTGATTCCGGCTCCGCTGCTCTTTCTCCTTCGGTCATATCACATACCCCCTGACGAGTCCCCGCGCAGCCAACGCACATAGCGTTCGACATCGCCTAGTAACTCTGCCGACGATGCACGCGCAATAACGTCGACGAGACCACTACCTACAACAGCCGCGTCTGCCCATCGACCAACCGCCGCTACATGTTCTGGTCTAGATATCCCAAAACCCACAGCAATCGGCATATCAGTCAGCCGACGAATACGTCCAACGAGTCTCTCCGCGCCATCGGAGATGGTATCCGTCGCGCCTGTCACACCCAGCCTCGAAATTCCATACAGAAAACCCCGACCTAACTCGGCTGCGTGTCGTATCCGATCATCCGATGTGGTCGGGCTTAGCAAGAAAATAGGATCGATTGCGACATCCTTTGCCGTCGTTTGAAACTCCTCGGCCTCTTCAATAGGAAGGTCAAGAATCAATACGCCGTCCACACCAGCATTTGCTGCCCGCTCCAAAAACACCTTCAGCCCCATGCGAACCACCGGATTCGCATAGGTGAAAAGTACGATACCCGCCTGGACCGTTGATCTGACTTGTTCAACCATCGAGATGGTTCGACTAAGCGTGGTCCCCGTCCGCAAAGCCCTTTCAGACGCCCTCTGTATAACCGGGCCATCCGCGAGCGGATCCGAAAACGGCACCCCAACTTCAATTACATCGGCTCCGGCAGAGTCAAGCACTCGTAAGATATCCGCTGACCGACCAAGATCGGGATCGCCGGCCGTAACAAACGTCACCAACCCGGGATCGGTGCGAGCTCTTACCGATTCAAAAATCACATCCAGCCTAGACATCCGTTAGCTTCTCGTACTTTCATGATTCCTAATAGCTTCGACGTCCTTATCCCCTCGCCCAGACAGATTTATAAGGATTTTCGCAGACCCTCCGAGGTCTCCCGCAAGTTGACAGGCGTACGCGATCGCGTGCGACGATTCTAATGCCGGCAAAATGCCCTCGGTACGACTGAGTAACCGAAATGCGTCTAACGCCTCATCGTCTGTAACGTGTGTGTATTCCGTACGCTTCAAATCACGCAACCAAGCATGCTCCGGACCTACGGCCGCGTAATCTAATCCCGCCGACACCGAATGCGTGAGTTCAATATTTCCATCATCATCTTGCAATACATAACTCCGAGTGCCCTGCAACACCCCAGCGACACCGGTCGCAAATCTGGCCGCATGCCGGCCCGTGGCAAGCGCCTCGCCTCCGGCCTCGACACCCACTAATCGCACGGACTCATCTTCAATAAACGCATCGAAGATTCCCAGTGCGTTACTACCACCACCGACGCACGCGACTACGACGTC
>Ga0310124_10001060_pt1 | contig 19458 bp, 5 predicted proteins | sample CB11b_AW_Bot5_MG_FD_203507 | JGI IMG/M metagenome (GOLD analysis project Ga0310124, IMG submission 203507) | Marine microbial communities from Western Arctic Ocean, Canada - CB11b_AW_Bot5 | ecosystem: Environmental > Aquatic > Marine > Oceanic | place: Canada: Western Arctic Ocean | collected... | reverse complement strand
AATGGAAAAGTTGATGATTCTCCCAGATTCAACACCGCCTGATTTTGGAGGAATTAAAATCAAAGATATTGTTCCTGGCTGGGGTGAATTTTTTCAACTATTAGAAAATTTTGTATTGCAATTAAAGGGAATGATTTCAGATTCGGGCGCTTTTATTCAAGACATGATAGACATGATTAAACAGGTTGAAGCATTTTTAGAATATTTGATTAAGCTTATTGACGAGTTTTTAAAATTTTTTCAAATAACATTACCATCTACAGGTGTGTATGCCCTTTACATTCCTAATCAAGATGGGGGTAATGAAGGAATAAAGACCCAGCTTAAAGCCGCGAAAGGAATTCCAGATTTGGGATATGCGGCAGGACTATTATTTGTTGGTACAGAAGCCGACAAACTTATTGCAGGAGGGGGCAGTAAAAACCCAATAGACTTATTAGCACTAGTATTGGGGCTTCTTGATAGCGAAGATGCTCCTGTCAATCCAGCTGGAGATTCTACGGCCGCTGACGCTGCAGCTGCACTTGGTAAAGCACTTGAAGGAGAGAATAAAGATGAATGGAAAGATAAGAGCACTGGAGATAAATTAGCTTCAATGTTATTCAGATAATTTAACTAAATATTAAGAGCAAGATATGGCTACAACATACGGAAAAGATTACGTTGATTTTGACATGGATTTTACAAAACATCCAGCTCATGGAGATTTGTCTACTATCAAAAAATCAACAGCTATTAGTAGGTCTATAAAAAACCTATTAAGTACAAATGCAAATGAAAGACTATTTCAACCAGAAGTAGATAGTGGTATTGGAATTCTTTTATTTGAAAATTTTAGTAAGCTTACATCTTCTAGGTTAGAAAAGACAATTAAATATACTATAGAAAAATATGAACCTAGAGCAAAAATAGCAAATATAACTGTAAAAGCCAAAGAAGATGAAAACGCATATGAAGTCATTATAGTTTATTTACCAGATAATGATATACAAGAAACGACATTAGAAGTCTATTTGCAAAGGACATAGATAACACATGGCAAGTTCAGAGGGTAAATTAAATATATCAGAATTAGACTTCACAAAAATTAAAGAGAACCTTACAGGATTTTTAACAAGTCAATCTGATTTTGTAGGATATAATTTTAAAGGATCTTCTTTTGATGTTCTCCTTGACATAATGGCATATAATACACATTATAATTCATATTATGCAAATATGATTGCTAATGAGATGTTCTTAGATTCGGCTACTCTTAGAAATTCTGTTGTAGCAAGAGCAAAACATCTTGGATACCGGCCCCGTTCAGCACAAGGATCATTGGCCGCAGTTACACTTACTATTACTCCAACCGATAAGCCTACTTCTATAAGTATTCCCAAAAATACACAGTTTCAGGGAGAAGTATCAGGTGTAACATATATTTGGTGTACTTCTAATTCTCATTCAGTAAACATTAATGCCAATGGTGTTTATACTGTAGCTAGTATAGATCTTAACCAGGGGATACCTTCAACATTTAGATATACAGCAAATACAGGTGATCCAGATCAAAAATTTATTCTCCCTAATGCAAATACAGATATAAGTACTTTAGAAGTTTCTGTTCGATTATCTGCAAGTGATTCCGAAACAGTAGTATATACAGAAGCTACTGATATCACTACTGTAAACTCCAGTTCACTAGTTTATTTTATAGATGAAATTGAAGACGGAAAATATGAAATTCAATTTGGTGATGGAATATTAGGAAAAACATTAGCAAATGGAAATATTATTATATTGTCAGGGTTAACATGTGATGCTGATGTAACTAATGGAGCTAAATCATTTTCGGTTGTGACTGATGTTGGTGGATATTCTAATGTAAAAATAGAAACTACTTCTTCCGCTTCAGGCGGAGCTGTACCCGCAGATATTGAAGAGATTAAATTTAATGCCCCCAAAAACTTCGATGCACAAAATCGATGTGTCACAATCCATGATTATGTGGCTTTAGTTAAAAGAGACTATGGTGATGCACAAGCAGTTGTTGCGTGGGGTGGAGAAGATGCAGATCCCCCAATTTATGGAAAAGTTTATGTAGCTATTAAACCAACATCTGGAACAGTTCTTTCAGAATCTTCTAAAAAGTATGTTCAAGATGAGATATTGGCAAAAAGAAATATTGTTGGAATTACTCCAGAAGTTGTAGATCCAGATTATATGTATTTGAAAATTAATAGTACAGTTAAATATGATTCTGGCAAAACTACAAATAGTGCTTCAGTACTTAAGTCAACAGTAACCACTGCGGTTACAGATTTTGGAGAAACCAATTTAAAAAACTTTGATAAATCATTTAGATATTCAAAATTAATTCAAATAATTGATGAAGCAGAAATTTCCGTTAAAAGTAATCAAACCTCTCTTCAACTAAAAAGATTACTTTATCCATTATTGGGATATAGTGGAGCCTATACTCTACCATTTTCTAACCAAGTCTATCATCCCTCAAATACTTTTTGGGGCGCAGTAACTAGTGGAAAATTTGGATATTACGATTCTGCAAATACATTATGGGATGAATGTAGAGTACAGGATAATAATGGAACTCTTGAAGTTTATAGAACTTCAGGAGAAGATCGAATCATTGTTAATAATAATGTAGGAACAATGACTTACCTCACCGGAAAAATGGAACTCAAAGATTATAAACCAATCTCTGTAGGTTCTGAAACTACTGGAAATACTTCACCATTGGAGTTTTTTGTTACACCATCTTCATCAGATGTTAATCCTCTCAGAGAACAAATTATCTTAATCGAATCAGATGATGTTTCTATTACAATGTTGGATGATGCTGGAACAGGTACGTATGTGGAAGGTACTATAGCAACTACTGATGGTACAACCCTCTCAACCGGATATTAAACGTGGCTGTAGTCAAAGATAAAAAAGATGTATCTGTTTTATTAGAAACTCAGTTACCAGAGTTTATAAACGATGAATATCCGAAGTTCAAAAAATTCATAGAAAAATACTATGAATTTATGGAATCCCACCAACTTTATTTTGGCACCTCATTTACATTTAATGATGATAAGATAGTAAATGAAGAAGATGGTACAAGTTATTTTCAATTTGAAGATCCGCGAGATACCCCCATAATCTCGTATGGTGCACGTATTCAAATAGAATCAGATCGAGATACTGCCAGTAATGCAAATCTCATGTTCACACTTGGAGAGACACTTACAGGTGATACAAGTGGAGCAACTGCAGTTGTTTCTGGTACAAAAGGTAATACTATTGCTTTTGTAAAATCTTCTAGCATCGCAGGGTTTAGATACGGAGAAAAACTTACAGGTAGTATCACCGGTTCATACGGTACTTTAGCAAATGGTATTGTTGATGGAGTATTCCCCACAGGATCAATAGAATCTTTTCGTTCAAAAGCTCCCGCCGCCGCACTAAGAGAATTATCTGACTCACAAGATATTGATACTACGTGTGAAGGCCTTATTGATGATGCATGGAAAAAAGAATTTTATACAAACCTTCCAAAGACAGCAGTTACGGATAGACGACAACTTCTTAAAAGAATGAAGCAAGTCTATAGGTCAAAAGGAAATGAAGCTTCTTTTAGTTGGTTATTTCAATCATTGTTTAATAAAGAAGATATAGAATTTTATTATCCCAAAACAGATCTATTGAAACTGTCTGATGGAAGATGGGCACTTGATAAATCAATTAAAATCGTAACATCCGGTGCAAATAATATTACTTTATTTACTGGTAGAAAAATCACGGGTGAACTTTCCAAGTGTACCGCAATGGTGGAAAGACAACTTTCTTCTTTTGCGGGAGCTCTTGAAGTTACTGAATTAACATTATCAGATGTTGTGCAGGGGGTTGTTGATGGAGTATTGTTTTATTTTAAGCCCGGTGAAAAAATTATATCCGAAACTGATACAGATGGATTATATGCAGATGCAGTCACAACAGGAATTTTACAAACTGTTACTGTAGATGTTGGTGGAACCAATTATGTAATTGGTGATGAAATTCATGTTGCTGGAGGAGGCGGCCAAGGCGCACGTGCGAGAGTTGCATCTATTTTAGATTCTGTTGTTGAAGGTATTAATGTTATAGATTCTGGAGATGGATATGCCCCAGGTGATGTAATTGGTTTTATTAATGATGGAACCGGTGGAAGTGGAGCCGCGGGACACATTCAAACAATTATTTCCACAGGTGCAATCTTAAGAAATACAGATCTTATATCTATGTTTGCCGCGAAACAAATAGCTGCTACAGATTATGCATCAACATTTATTGGACACAATGCTAATACAGCTTTGTTTAGTAATTCTTCTTTAACATTTTCTGCAGGAATTAAATCTCTTTCAGCAAAACTTTATGACAATCAAGGTAATTATGATGCTACCACACATATATTAGCTGGAGATAGAATTGCGAAACAAGTAAGTGTAAACACATCAGGTGTAACCCTTACACAATCAGTAAAAACTGTTACTCTTTCAACGGGTATCTCTGAGAATGAAAAAATAGACATTGTTGGTGGTAAACTTACTTATGCAAATGCGAACACAAATATCATTACAGGATTTTCAAGTAATACTGTTTTAACTGTTAGGGATACTCACACGATTGGATCAGGTCAAACATTCTCCGTTGATTATGCAAGTAATACTTATTGGGGTACAATTATTAGTGCCAATACAACTGCATTTTTATATTCAGTTGGTTCTTATTATCGTGACAATGACATAGATGGTTTGACTGTACAAAATTTTGTTAATGATGATAATATTATAGTATATGATTCTCAGTTTACTAAATTGGGAATCGCGGCCGCGGGGTCAGGTATAGATTCACATCTTATTCATAATGGTGTTACCTTTCAAGCTGGTAATACTCCTGCTGCAGTAACAACTAATACTTTTACTATGGTCGATGCTCATGGTGCATCTCCCGATGTAGTTGCTGTTTGCAATGGCGCTCTTAATATGACTTCAGTTAATATTGGAGCAATCGATACATTTGTTCTTACATCGGGTGGAGGAAAATATGAAACATCACCTCCTGTTAGTATTGCTAATAATTATACTCCAACTTTAGGAAATGCATTAGATGTGGTGGGTGCTCCTAACGCCTTGCTTAATGTAAATTTACATTCCTTTCATGCTGGAACAATTGCACAAGATGGTAATGTAGTCACCTTAACTAGTGAAGAATCATTTCCGGATGCAAATTCTGGATTACTTACAATTACATACGCAAATGGAGCTACAGATAAAATCACAGCAGTTACTAATACTACTGTTATTAGAGTAGCTACAGAGAAAGTTTTTGGATATGGTACGGGAGATTTTCCCGATAAGGAAACCTATTCTCTTTCGTATATGGCTCTTGCGAATAACATCACAAAGAATACACTACTTTATAATGATGACTATTCTGCAAGAGGAAGGGTTCTTGATTTTATAGACCATAATACTTTGCCCGCGGCTAATCCATATATTGCGAATGGTAATACAACTCTTAGAATGGATATGACTACCGCTCAAGATTTTGGTGGTGTTATAGAACATATATTATTAGAAGAAAAAGATTTTCATAATGATCGTTATTCACATGAAAGACTTTTACTTGAATCCGCGACACTTGGATCTGCTCAAGGTGGAGGTGGAATATTTTTAGTAGAAACTAGTGTAGAATTTTTAGCACAGGAAAATGGTACAACCAATACAGTACCGGCCGATGCTGTACTTGCAGAAGATGGAACACGATTTTATACAGAAGCCACAGCGGGTGATCGTATTACCGCACATAGTAATTCTGTTTCCACATATGCCGTAGGAACGATTGCTCAATCGGGGACTACAGTTACAGGAGTAGGTACTGTATTTCCAAATGATTTTGTTCGTGGAACTATTACCTATTCAGGAGATGATGATACAACTTCAATAATTACAGGATATACTAATGCTACATCTTTTACAGTAGAAGATTCAAAGACAGTAGCATCGGGTAACACATATTCAATCAGTTATAATCCTGTTTTAACATGGGGAATAAATCGTGAAATTACACTAGCAGCTAGTGGCACAGGAAATAGAACGGCTACTGTAACGGAAGCAGCACACTATTTGAGGACAGGTGATAAGGTTAAGATTACTGGATCTGGAACTGGGATTTTTAATGGGATATTTCCAATTACTGTTGCGAACAATACTACTTACACTTATACTTTACCAGAAGATACAGGAGTAACTTCTCCTGCGGGTGAAATTAGATCTCGGCCAGTTTCATCCTTATGGCTTGCCACATCTAATGCAGTTACAATGGATACCTCACCAAAAGGTAATAATGCCGTAATTGAAGTTTCCGCCATTGCAATTGGCGCAATTCAATCTGCTGAAGTTTATGATTTTGGTGCAGGATATTCTTCTGTCCCAAATCTTTCAACTACTTCTGGTGATCAGAATGCAGAACTCACCGCCGGGCTTGGTGCTTATGCAACATATCCTGGATATTATACCGCTACAACGGGATTACTTAGTGGTGTACCAAAGATTCAAGACAATAAGTACTATCAACAATTTTCTTATGTTCTAAAAACCGATTTTGATGTAAACGATTATCGTAATTCAGTAAAAAGATTGACTCACCCTTCCGGTTTAATAATGTTTGGTGAATTGGCTATACGTAGTCAAGTTTCTGTAGAAATGTTTGATGCAGCAGAAAGAAATGTTGATTCTACGAGAGCAGATGGTGCAAGGAAATATCATAACATTACTTTGTTCGGTAATACTGCACTAATAAATGTTCAATTTCAATCATATGCAACTGCAAATGAATTAGAAATTTATACTGCAAACCATCCGTGGCAAGCGATGAATGCAAGGTTGGAGACATACGATGAAGTAAATCTTCAACTGGAAAATTATGTAGAAATTTCGTCTATAGCACGAACCAATTCTACAATGTATGTGGTTACAGAAACATTACATGGATTAGAAACTGGTGATACGGTTGAATTTTCTGGGGATGAATCGGCCCAAGAATTCAATAGAAATTATTCTGTTACATCAGCACCCACTACAAACACATATACTATTTCTCCAACAACAGATTATGGTAGTTTGAATGTGCCCGGTCAATCTATGTATGATGGATTTCTTTATATTCAACTAGAAGATCAACAATCTGGAAACAACGTTATTATGGAAGATGCTTCCGATTTGATGATGGAAGCTGAAGGTTATCTGAAATCTAAAGTAATAGCATATTCAGATGTTTTTCGCGCGGAAAGGACAAATTGGGATTCTCCCTTTAGTGGTGTAGTTCTAAATGAAGATTCAACTGAGATTTTACTTGAAAGAGGTGGATCTTATCTCTATCCATCAATTCAATTTCCTGAAGGTGAGACAGGAGTTATATCCATTGATATGAGTTTCAATAGTGACATACTCCTTGAAGATGATAATGGAGCTTATGGATATGGTTATCTCTTAGATGAGACTTCTGCGGGACAAGGTAATGGCCCACAAAGATTTATTTCTCTTGAAGAAGATACACAAGGACCGGATCATCAATATGAGAGTATTCCAATTGTAGATACTCATGTTATTGAAACTTGGTATAATTCAATTCGACAGCACTTAATTTCTGAGAGTGGTTTAGATCGGGTCATGTTTGAAGATGGAGAACTATTAACATTAGACACAGTTCCAATTACAAAAGATCCTTTTGAATTAGATTTCGAGCTACCAAGAATTTATAATGCAATTGTTGGAGAGGATGGTGAGTATATAATTGAGGAAGATAGTACTACAGGTAATAATCACATTATGGTTGAGGATTATTATGGTTTACGCCAAAATAAACTTACTGAGGTACAATTTGATCTTTTGGGTGATATACAAATTGAAAGTACAACATCAACTCCTGAAGTGCAATTTGATCTTTATGATACAACCGGATGGCACTTCTTAGCAGAGGATGGTTTTACACATTTAAGATATGAAGATGGAACACGGCCGGTTACTGAAGAAAGTCACGTAAAAGATCTGACCGTTGGAATTGAAAAAACTTATCAAGTAAGATCTGGCCAACATACCTTAATGGAAGATGGTTATCATTATCTTTATGAGGATGAATCATTTCCTCTTATGGAAGAGGGTTGGTTCAAATATCCTACTGGTGAAATTGAATTTAATCTTATCGATTCAATGAGGGGTGGTTTTCAAACAGAAGATGGTTTTGATTTTATTGCTGGTGAAGGAGAAGAAGTACTGGCCACAAAATTGATTTCAGAACGGCCGCCATTTGAGAGAACACCTGTTATAATACATGATCCTTTAATTTCTCCAACAGGTCGAATTCGGTATGAAGATTTTGAATCTTTAGCGGACGCTTTTGGCGGAGGCTCTACTGTGACTCCTGTTGAACCAATGGATATCGCGTTTGAAGATAGTACACCAAATGTAAAATCTTTCCTGATAGAAGAAGGTAAATTTGCACATAAGCAGAGAATGGCTGGCCCAGGCGGGAAGCTTGGAGACACCGCCTTCAGAATCCGGCCGCCGGTTGCTGGAACTGGCCAGCACACCATAATGGAAGATGGTTATCATCTCACGTTAGAAGAAAGTATCCTCGATACTACGATTGTAATTTATATTGTAACTGTAGCACAGGTTGGTCTAAATAACTATTTTCATATAGATGGGGTGGATCGGGCCACACTTGCTTTAGCTGGAGACAGAGTTTATAGGTTTGATCTAAGTGCAGGATCAAATCTTGGACACGAATTTAGATTTTCCCTAACTTCTAATGGGCATCATGCAGGGGGCACCGCTTATACGACTGATGTAACAATAGTAGGCACTGCGGGATCTGCGGGGGCTTATGTTGAGTTACGAGCACCAAATACACTCCAAGTCCCTCTTTATTACCATTGTCATGCTCATTCGGACATGGGAGGAACAGCAAATATAACCCAATTCACTTATTTGGGCCTCAATAGTCGTCTTTCATTAGAAGAAGGTTGGTTCAAATCTCCTACTGGTGAAATAGAATATAATCTTCTCGATTCTGTTGGACATCACTTAAAGTTTGAAGATGAAGACCATATTATTGAAGAAGGAGATGAAACTGCGATTCAGTTATCAAGATTTATACTAGATGACAGCCCATTCAAACAACTTGACATTACTAAACATTATGTCACAGAAGAGGCACCAAGTGATTTACAGCGATGGACACCAGCAAACCATGAATTAGATTCTATTCAAACTTGGAAGGATACGGTTGTTACAAGAACTTATGGTATGCAACTCTTTAGACCACATTATGTTTCAAATTGGGCAGATGCTAATTTATCTTTTGTTGATGATAAATTTACACAAGAAGATGATACAGGATTAATAATTTTGGAACACCCTGTAACAAATCAAGACTATTTACTTCATGAAGATTTCCCTGAATTATTACAAGATGTACTGAACCTTCAAAGAGAGGAATTGGATGGAGTTTTATTGGAAGATGAACTTCAAACTAGAGGAGCAATTGATGGTCGGCCGTATGATTATCTTCAACAAAATCAATATGAAACGTATACGGTTACAGTATTCAATACTGGCTCCGGAGAAATATTCTGTATTGACTCAGCATCTTATGGCGTTGAAAATGCCCATCTAGATTTTGAACGTTTTCGAACTGTCAGATTTGATGTAAGTGACGCATCAATGTGGGAACATGGATTTAGACTTTCGACTACTATTGATGGACCTCATGGGGGCGGAACAGAATTGATAACTGGTGCAGGAAGAAGAATTGTGGGAGGACAAAACCATACGCACGGTTCCCACACGTTCATAGCAGGGGGGGTTGCTGGCGCATATGTAGAATATACTATAGACGGCACAGTAGAAGGAACAATTGGGGGAACTGACACTATAGCTTATTACTGTATTCCACATGCAGGGATGGGAGGAAAAATTACACTCCTTGATAAGACAGGATCAGATCGAGTATTGATGGAAACAGCTAACCCAGTTGAAGAAGGATTCGGCCCGGCGTTTACTCCATCTCAAGCTTACGCAGTTCTTCCTGCATATCGATATAGTAGAATATTAACGAGAATGAAAGGGACAATTTCTTTCTCACACATGGGAACTACTGGAACTGGTTCTGATAGTGAATTCACTGCTCAACTTAGTGTAGGGGAAGAATTTCAGACATTAGATGAAAATCTTATAGATGAAGATTCTGGTGGAGGTATATTATTAGAAACTGATGAAAGAATAGAAGCCGAAGAAATTCGAATTTTTCATGTACAAACTGAAGATCTTGCTCAAGATTTATTAGGAACTCAAATTAGAAATTTTCGATGGTTGATAACTACAGAAGATACTACTGTTCCCGCACATGGTAGTCATGCCGGGGTAACAGGAGAGTATTCAGCATTCGATACTTCTTTGGAAAGTTTTTGGATTACTACTGATGCAACTAATCAAGCCCTTGTAGTTGGTTTAGATCATGAAGTTGGAGTACTTGAGCGAGAAACTCCTGATTGGGAAAATATTAATATGCTTTGGGAAGACGGGTCAAAACAAGTCGTTATAGATGCACAAGCCTTTATTGTGAGCTCTATTACTAATGATGCTCTGCTTGAAGTAACTAGAAAACATATTGGTGGTACTGATAACGTAACTTACCAATTGTAATTTTAAAAAAGATATAAATATAACAATGAGCAATCATTGATTTTTTAACACAACTTATACAATTTTTTGGAGGAATAAGAAAATGCCTGCTATAGTAACCAATAAATTTAGAATCCACAACGCCAAACAGTTTGTAGAAGCTTTCGATGAAATTTCTACAACTTCTGGCGCTGCTATTACGGATGCAAGCGGGTTACTCAATACTAATATGTACTTATTTATTGGTAAAGTAACTGCTTGGGCGGATGATACCGCACCACCCACACCTACCGATTCCGTTTCTAATACGGTCTACAATCACTGGAGAGACATGATTGCGGCCAAGAAAATCGGATCTACAGATGTAAGTCATGTAGCACCACGGTATAATTGGACAACATCATCAAACTATTATGCATACAGTCATGCAAATAATGCTTTGTTTGATCAACAATTTTACGTGATGACAGACGACTATAACATATATAAATGTCTCGCCAACAACAATGCTGGTGGAACATCTACAACTAAACCTACTGGAACTGGAACAGCCATTATCACAACTGCTGATAGTTATAAATGGAAGTTCATGTATCAGATCTCAGCCGCAAGAGCTCTTAAATTTGTAACGCCAAGTTATATACCTACACAACGTGTACGTAAAGCAAATAACGCGATTGCAAATACTACTGATTCATCGTTTCAATATGATGTTGAAATTGCAGCAAATACTTCAGGTAATGGAGCCATTGAAGTGGTTCATGTTACAACCGCTGGAAGTTCTTATACATTTGAATCCGGAACAGTTCAATCAGGACATACTGAAACTACAACTACTTGTAAAATCTCAGGTACTGGTTTAGCAACTGATCAGATTGTCAATAATGATATTTACTTTACTTCAGACTCCGCAAGTGGTGTTACAGGTAAAGGTGGAACGATTACAGATTTCCAAGCCGGTACTGATGTTGTAACTTGGACACCTGCATTAGCAAGTGCCAACGTTCCCGCAGACGGTGATGGATATTCTATCGGTCCTAAAATTGTCATTACTGGTGATGGACATGGAGCAAATGTTCGTGCAACCAATACTGCATCTGGTGTTATTGGTGATATTGTGGTTGTTGCCGGTGGTAACAATTATGGTAACGCTGTAGCAACAATTGTTACAAACGCAGGAGCTTCTGGAGTCGTTACACCAATTATCGGCCCACGTGGCGGACATGGTGATGACTCAATTGAGGAACTTGGTGGATTTTTTGTCATGGTCAATAGTCGGTTGGAATACGGAGAGTCTGGAAACTTTACTACAAACAATGATTTCCGTAAGATCGGCCTCGTAGCTCAACCATTATATGCTAATGGTGATGTTGCAACCGCATCAACAATTGATCAATGTGTAACTATAACAGTTCAATCTTGGAATAGTACAGCATTTGCAGAAGATGAACTTGCAACTGGATCACAGTCGGGTGCAACCGGTAAAGTTGTTGACTTCAAAAATAACACAACTCTAAGATTAATTGATGTTACTATGGGAGCAAACGCTACTGTTGGATATGATGCCATTGCCGGATCATTTCAAGCAAATGAAACTTTTACAGCACCAAGTGGAGCATCAGCAAATACTAGTGCAGTAGTTGGTGGGGATTTCGAGAAATTTTCTGGAGATGTCCTCTACATAGAAAACCGTTCACCGGTAACAAGAGCTGATGACCAAATAGAAGATGTTAAATTAATTATTGAATTCTAATCATTTTATACTAGAGGAAGATTGAATGTCGCTTTCAACAAATTTCAATGTTACGCCGTATTATGATGATTATGACGAGTCAACGAATTATTATCGTATTCTTTTTAGACCTGGGTATGCAGTTCAGGCAAGGGAAGTAACACAATTACAGACCATACTTCAAAAACAAATTGAAAGATATGGTCAACACATGTTCAAAGACGGTAGTAAAGTTTTTGGTGGAGAAATAACTTTAGATACTGAAGTTAAATCTCTTAAACTAGAAACTCAGGAATCAGGAGTTAATATTAATGCAGCTTCTTTTTCTGGAACTACTGTTGTTGGTGCAACTTCCAATGCTCGTGCACGGATCGTGGCTTCGCAGGCAGCCACCTCCAGTACTCAACCTACGTTAATGTTTCATTACTTGTCAGGTGATACTTTCGATGACGGAGAAACAATTGCGGCCGGTACTGTACAAGCAACAGTTGTTAGTGCTTCCGGCCCTTCCGGTATTACTGGAGCTACTGGTAATGGTTCAGTTGTTAGTGTCGATACAGGTGTATTTTATGTTGGTGGATTCTTCCTCTTTACCCCCGCAAATACTATAGTTCTAGATGCCTATTCCAAAACTCCTTCTGGGAGAGTTGGATTAGAAATTACAGAATCAACAAAAACAAGTGATGATGATCCTCTGTTACTTGATCCCGCATCAGGTACTTACAACTATGCAGCTCCAGGGGCAGCGAGATATAAAATTGAGTTAGCCCTAAAAAGTAAAGCACTTACCTCAACAGATCCAGTTTTACAACTCGCAGATGAAAATTTTATTCAGCTGTTAAAAGTTATAAGTGGTATTAAAAATGAAGAAGTTAAGTATCCCATGTATGGGGAACTTGAAAAAACTTTGGCAAGGCGAACATTTGATGAGTCCGGTGACTATACAATCACTCCATTTAATTTAGATCTAAAAATTCATAGAGGAATTTCAGGGTTAACTGTGGCATCAGGTGTTGATGGTACTACGCTACATGGAAATAATACTCTTTTTGTAACTGAATTAGATGTGGGAGATGAGATTTATCTTGGATCTAATACTGTGACTTCAACTATTACAGCAATTGCTAATAATACAAGATTAACAGTACAGACAACTCTTCCCACAAATACAGGCGATGCAATAATTTATAATGAGTCTGAAATTTCCGCTGGTATGGATGCGGGTAAGGCTTATGTAAAAGGTTATGAATACGAGAGTATTGATACACAATATCTTGATGTAGATAAAGGTAGGGATACTGAATCTGTTACTGATTATAGTATGACTTCAGAGGTAGGAAACTATCTTGTAGTTGATACTGCCAGTAGTTTGTTTGATGTTGGTGCTTCTGAAGTTTGTCAAATGCACTCAGTTCCTTTTGCTTCGATTAACTTGGTCAGTAATACTACAATGCTAGCAACTCAAGTTGGAACCGCAAGAGTTCGTAGTATGGATTGGGATGCTAGTTCTGGAAATTCATCATACGCGGACACAAATCACTCTAATTACAGACTATATCTCTGGGATGTTAATACTTCAAATAATATCACAGGCACGGTTGGTACTCAAGATGCTAATACAAGAATAGTTCAATTAAACGCCGATTCTACTTCTTATGTTAATGATGCATATACAGGTGCAAGTATTACAATTAATACAACAAATGGAATTGATGTTTCAAGTGATGTTAGAATTATTGATGATTATTATTCTACTGTTAATTTTGTTACAGGCGAGTCATCTACTTCTGGTATGAGTGCAGGTGATATAATTCTTTTGGAAGATGCCACAGGAGTTGCTGGTGATAAAATATTATTAAGTGATTCAGGGAATTTTATTGTAGCTAATTCTGTATTGACTCAAGCAACTATAGCTAATACTACTTACGAAATAGATTTTAAAATTAAAGATGTAGAATGTATATCTACTTCAGTATTAGCCGCGCCTCCTACTATTAATACTCATGCAGATATTGCCGATGGTGGAAAATATAATAGTAGTGATTCAGGTAATACAATCTTATCTAATACAGATAAGAATACTCTTGTCTTTCCATTACCTCAAAGTCCAATTAAAGAAACTTCAGCAACAGGTAATACAGTTAGTTACTCGTTTAAGAAAGTTGAGAAAGCACTTTCATCGGACTCGGCCGGAAAATTAACTATTACTTTATCTAATCCTAATTATCGATTTATGCCGAGTGGTGGTACTTTATCTACAACCAATGCAAAAGAAAATTTCATTGTAGTTGTTAAGACCCCCAATGCTGCTCAAACATTTATTAATGCGGTTTCTTCTATCGCCACAATTCCAAGTCCAACCGCGACAGAAGCAAGATTAATGACAACAGGAAATTATCTTGACTTAGGAGCAGTTAATAATTTGGGTGCAACAATTAGGCCGGTGGTAATTAATGGTAATAGACAATCAGTAGATATAAAATGTAACACCAGCGCCGTTTTTGTAGCAGATATTATTTATACTGTAGAAAGTTCTTCTGTAAAGAAAGAACCAGGCCCAAGAACAAAAACATTAGTTTCAGGAAACGGATCAGCTATTGTTGCAACTACTGGAACTCCAGCAGTACCTACAACTTCTGTAGCGGGTGGACAGTTTTATTTTGAAACTCCAAATCAAACACAAACCGGAACGGACTCTATTCCTGTTTCAGATGCATTTAATTTGGTAAAAGTTGTTGATTCAGGACAACCATTTATTCATGTCACACCAACAATGATGACGGCAGCTGCTAATAATATTTCTAGTAGATATACATTTGAATCAGGACAAAAAGATAATTTCTATGATCACGCCACTCTTAAATTAAAGGCCGGAGAACCAGGGCCCGCAGGTAAAATTATGGTTGTGTGTGATTACTTTGATTGGGATGGTGGTGAAGGTTATCATTCTGTAGATTCATATCCAACCTCCGGAGATTATAATAAAGTAGATGCTGCGAGTACTTTGCCGTTTAGTTATGGTATAATTCCAGATTTCACTAGTCCTTCAACAGGAGCAACCGTTTCTCTAAGAGATTGTGTCGATTTACGTCCAAGAAGGGAAAATGCATCAAATGATATGAATGATACATTGGCAATTGAAGGAATTCCAACTCCTGATCCAGATGGTACAATCACTTCATCCTTCAGTTATTATTTGTCAAGAGTAGATAAAATAGCACTTACCAAAGATAGAAAATTTAAGACACTTAGAGGAGAATCCGGCCTTAATCCAGTAGCACCTCCAGATGATGAAGATTCGATGACATTGTATTCATTGAGCATACCGGCATATACTTTTAATCTTACTGATATCACTACACGATATATTGATAACAAACGATTTACCATGAGAGACATTGGTAAATTGGAAAAGAGAATCGAAAGAATAGAATACTATACCGCCTTAACCATATTAGAAAAAGAAACCGCATCAAGAGACTTTTCTACTGGTACCGCAAAAGATTCATTATTCAATCCAACAGGAACAGCATTTAAGAATGGTATATTGGTTGACTCCTTTAGTGGTCACTCAGTAGGTGATGTGATGAATGATGATTATAACGTTTCAGTAGAATATGCAAAGAAAGAAATGCGGCCAGGGTTTTACTATGATAATCATCGACTTTCATATAGTATAGGATATAGTAATAACGTAACAAAAACAGGCGATTTAATTACCTTACCTTATACTAATACAGATTTTATTGTACAACCACTTTCAAGTGACACTCAAGCTCTCAATCCTTTTAATATTACAAACTGGATTGGTGGAATAAAAACATATCCTATTTCTGATACATGGTTTTCACAAGGAGCGAGACCTGATGTTACAACAAATTTAGAAAGTCAGAATGATAATTGGGCATTAAGTCCATCTACTGGTAGAACAGGATTTGGTTCTCAGTATGATGATTGGAGTACTAACTGGACAGGAAAACAAGTAACCGAACAACCACAAGCTGGTGTAGATAAAGTAGGTAAGACAGGCAAGGCAAATAGAAGTACATCAGAGATGACTGATTCCAAATCAAGAGTTGGAATTAGTGCCAATACTCCACCAGAATCAGTTCTTAAATCAATAGGTAATAAGGTTGTTGATACAACGATTGTGCCGTATGTAAGAGGACAAACTATTCAATTCGCGGCAACAGGATTACAACCACTTACTAATGTTTATGTATATTTTAGTGAAACTGATGTATCTTCAGTTATAAGACCGGCGAGTAAATTGTCACTTATTACTGTTAATGGAACCTTTACAGTAGGAGAAACACTTAAAGACGGTGCAAATAACTATGGAACGGTTATGTTCTCCTCTAATACGACTAATAATACTGCTACAGTTTTCCTTTCAAACATAACAGGAAACACCGCTGCAACAGATGCATCTCAATATGGATCAGCTAATTCTCTTCCAGAGGGTCAACGTGAATCGTTTGGAACAGGAACTATTGGTGATGCAACTCACGTATTTACTGTGGCGAATAATGTAGAAGGATTAACAAGTACTGCGACAGCAAACGTTTCAACGAGAGTTCACTTTTCTGTTGGAGTAGCTAATGGTATTATGCAAACGGATGATTCTGGACAGATTGCGGGAGAATTCCATCTTCCAGATGCAACTTGGAGATCGGGAAATAAACTTCTTAGAATTACAGATAATGCATTTAATAATGTTGAAGCTACTGTCACCGCATCAGAATCAACATTTGTAACAAAAGGAATTTTACAGAGCCGTGAACAGTTATTAATTTCGACAAGAGAAACTATAAATCAAAGAGAACTTCCTAATGATGTAGCAATTGTCAGAGATACTACTTCACGCTCAACAGAAAAATCAAATTGGGTTAACCCACTATGTCAAACATTCCATGTTGATCCAAATGCATTTCCAAAAGGGCTGTTCTTAAGAAATGTTACTTTGAATTTCTATTCAAAAGATAATAATCTTCCAATTAAATTACAACTACGGCCAGTAGTTAACGGATTTCCAAGTGCTTCTAAAGTAATTCCATTTAGTGAAGTTTCATTAAATCCAGATAGAGTACAGGCTTCAACTACGGCAAACGCGGCGATTGCAAATACAACTACACAAACAGTATTTACTTTTGATTCTCCTGTCTATTTAACGCCTGATGAATATGCATTAGTACTTACATCAAATAGTACAGATTATAAAGTGCACATGGCAGAAGAAGGAAAAACATCTACAGGATCTATTGCCAAAATATCCAAACCCTCATTTGTTGGTTCGTTTTATAAACCACAAAACGCGGGAGTTTGGGAAGCAGATCCAAATAAGTATGTAATGTTCCAGATGCAGAGAGCCGATTTCGATATAGGTGGTGGAAGTAGTAATAACTTTGCAAAATTTATTACCGCTGCAAATTCTGCCACAGGTAATACAGCAAACGTAATGGCAGATGTAATCAAAGTTGGAACTTCTACTATAGATTTTAGTGATACAGAACTTCAATGGAAATATGCGGCATCTAATAGTACATTTACATTAGCCGATGGTACAGAAGGATCTGCAGCTTATGTCAAATTTAGTCCAGATCAGAACTATGAATTGACAGACAGAAAAAGAGTACTCGCGTATACTAATGGATCTTTTAGAATTAGAGCAGAGATGACATCTTCTAATTCTCATGTTACACCTGTTATTGATATTGATCGTTTAAATTTAATTTCTGTCGAAAATTACATTGACAATGGTGGACTTTCAAATTCAGATATGTCAATAACAACCAAAGGTTCTGGTTATGCGAATGTTATGGTATCTGCATATACTGCAACAATAACAAGTGGTGGAAGTTCAAATTCTGCAACAGCAAACGTTCATGTTGAAATGACAATGAACGTTAATTCAAATTCTACTACAATAACAAGTGCCAATGGTGGATATACGGTTGATAGTACCAATCCCGGAGCATTTGTTGTTGGTGAAGCTGTGATGTGTAATGTTGCAACAGTTGATGTAAACGCGAATAATAGTGGTATTTATGGTATTATTTCGGCTGTCACTCACTTGGAAGGTAATGTATCAAAGAACGTTTCTTCTGTTACTATTAAAACGAACGCAAATAATAAAACTATTCCTACTTCTGGTACTGGAGGGTTTTCCAATGGTTGTTTTATTTGGGCAAATCCAAATGCACAAACGAATTCGGTAAGTGGATTCGCTGGAAGTAATACTACGATGAAGGTCTTAGTTGCTAATGGATATGTTTCGAATGTTGTAGTAGTTGATTCTGGTTCAGGATATACTCAAAATCCAACAGTCACAATGTCGACCGTTACTGGAGCCGGATCAATTAATACAGCAGTACAATGTACAGGAGAAGAAAGAAATAGTGGCGGCCCAATATCAGCAAAATATATTTCACGAAGGGTCACTCTTAAAGATGGTTTCGATGCATCAGATCTAAAAATTATTATAAATGCATATAAGCCATTAGGTACAGATGTTCATGTATATTATAAAGTTAAGAACTCAGATGATCCCGATGACTTTGATTTGAAAAACTATATATTAATGACGCAAGAGACTTCTTCTGGAACAATTTCTAAAGGAAAAGAAGATATTCAAGAGTTCATTTATCAAACGCCCGCAGAAACCGCAGCATATACATCGAATAGTGTACGATACGAAACTTTTAAAACGTTTGCAATTAAGATAGCATTAGTTGCAGATACTACCTACGATATGCCAAGAGTAAAGGACATGCGAGCAATCGCATTAGATTAATATGGGAATTGTACAAACAGAAGATTCTAGATTTATGAGGGACACCCATTCGAAGGCATTATTAAATACAGATTACAACGCTTTACAACATCATAGACGAGAACGAATGTATTTTCATAAACAACAAAGTGATATAAATATATTAAGAGGTCAAGTCGAAGAACTCACAACAATAAGAGTAGAAATGCTTGAGATTAAAACTCTTCTTACAGAATTTT
>Ga0310124_10001059_pt1 | contig 19463 bp, 21 predicted proteins | sample CB11b_AW_Bot5_MG_FD_203507 | JGI IMG/M metagenome (GOLD analysis project Ga0310124, IMG submission 203507) | Marine microbial communities from Western Arctic Ocean, Canada - CB11b_AW_Bot5 | ecosystem: Environmental > Aquatic > Marine > Oceanic | place: Canada: Western Arctic Ocean | collected... | reverse complement strand
GGTGGTAGATGTGAATATTGTAAAGGTGATGGTTCCATAACTATTGAAATGCAATTTATGGCTGATGTCATAATGGATTGTGACCATTGTAAAGGATCTCGTTTTAAAAAAGAAATCTGCGAAATAGAATATAATGGAGTTTCAATAAACAAACTTCTAAAAATGACGGTAGATGATTCAATAAAATTATTTAAGTCTTACAACGAAAATAAAATTGCTGAAAAACTTAAGCCTTTAAATGATGTAGGTCTAGGTTATATAAATTTAGGACAACCCTCTTCTACTCTATCTGGAGGTGAAGCTCAAAGAATAAAATTAGCTTTATTTTTAAGTCATGGAAATATTCAAGAAAAAATCTTATTTATTTTTGATGAACCTACTATCGGACTTCATTTTCATGATGTTAACAAACTTATTAATTCTTTTAATCATTTAATTGATAAAGGTCACAGTATTTTAGTAGTTGAACATAACCTAGACTTAATTAAAATTGCAGATCATATAATTGACCTTGGACCAGGTGGTGGTGATGAAGGTGGAAAATTAATTATGGAAGGGAAAATTGAGCAATTAATAAAAAATAAAAATTCATTTACTGGGAAATACCTTATCAATAAAATAAATTAATTTTTTTTATTCCTTGAGTATAAATTTGATTTATGTTCTCAGATATTTTTAATTTAATTATAAGAAAAGAAAAAACAACAAAAGATACAAACCCCTTTATTATGATAACTAATAGAGGATTTAGATTAAAAGAAATTTCATTCATTACTAAAAACAAAATGAATATTAAAAATATTGTATAAATGGTTTTATAACTATAAGGGTGAATTTTAAATTTAACTATAATTAAAATAAGCTTACAAATATTAATAAAAACTATAACAATTAATGTTGCGTAAGCAGCACCTATAATACCTGATTTTTGAATTAATAATAAGTTTAAAAAAATCGCAGAAATACCCGAAAATATAGAGAACCAAAAGATATAAGGGTAATATTTAGAATTACTAATAATATTATTTATACAACCCATTGACATACTAAATAATTTACCAATTGAAACAATCCAAATAACACCTATTGCATTTGAATATCCCTTCTGATTTATAACTTGGTATAATTCTGTAAGATTTGAATTTATAACAATGAAGATGAATCCACAAATAACAAGTAAATTGATTGAAGTTTTTTTTAATAAAACTTCAAGCCTGTTAATATCATTATTGTTTATAGCTGAGGCGACCATTGGACTTGAAATTTGAAACAAACCTCTTCCAGGAGCTTCAATTACTGTAGCTATAAAAAGAGCTACCACATAAAAAGCAACATTTTCTACTTTTAACATTGAATAAATCATTGATTTATCTATATCCAATATTAAACTAGCTGCAGCTCCAGATAAAAAAATTAAAAAATTATATTTTAAAACTGAAATTAAATTTTTAGGTAATTTTAAGGTAAAAGCAGGAATATATATATAAAAACTATAAACAGCTATAATCAATAATCTTACAATATATCCTGCTAATAAATATATAATAAATTGATCCAAGTTTATCAAATTAAATACATGTAAAATTAAAAGTGAGAAAATTAAAAATCGAGGATAAAATTCTTTTAAAAAATTTCCGAAAATTGTTTTTAATTGTACTCTTAACCAGCTAAAAAATATTTCAAAATAGGCAGTTAATATAGCTATATAAAAAATCAACTTTATGTACTTTTCTATTTCTTCATTCACGTTAGTTAAAAAAGATAATATTTGTGGTTTAAAAAAAACTATAAATGGAATTATAAATAATATTATAATTATTGGAAAGTAAATAGAAAACCACAACAAACTATCCTTTTCTTCCTTTGTTTTGTAAGATGAATAAAATTTTATAAGAGCATGCTGAATACCAAAGGAAATAAAAGGTTGTAATATATTAGATATTGCTAAAAGAGCTACGACTAATCCTTGAAATTCTTTTCCAGGATATGTAGGGTATAGAAACAAAGTATTGACTGCACCAATTATAAATGCTATAGAAATAGTTATAAAATTATAAATAGATTGTTTAGCTATTAAACTCATTTTGAAGCTCTATGATTTTAAATAAGATTCAAACTTAAACAAACCTATTAAAAATGTAAGAAAAATCATTAATGTCACCCATCTTATCTTCGTGCCAGCCTCGACAATATTAGGTTTAAATTCAAAAACTAATTCATGACTTCCAGATTTAACAAAGACTCCTCTCAAGATATAGTTTAAATTTAATATTTCTTTAGATTTTCCGTCAATCTTTAAATACCATCCACTTGGATAAAAAATTTCAGTAAAAACAACTAACTGATCTTCTTTAGATTTAAATGAATATTTTAAATAATTAGGTCTTGATTTTATCAATTCTATTTGTGCTAAAGAGTCATTATTAAATTTAATAGGGATCTCATCAAAATAAGAATCTTTTAAAATAACTGCTGATTTTTTTAAATTATTATTCTTAAGAAAATCAATAATAGAATCTGTAGATGAAACAATTTTTAATTCATTGACAAACCATGCATTTCCATAAGCATCAGAATTTATATAAGGTTTTAGACCATCGTTATCTGAATCAATAATATATTTTACATTTAACATGTTGAGAAATGACTTTACCCCCAGTTCTTTGTAAAGTTTATATAATTCTTCAAGTCTTCTGGGTTTAGCAGCATGATAACCTCCAATTGAATTATGAAAATAAGCTGTTCTTGCTCCAGTTAAACCATATCTAGGCTCAAAAACTCTATATCTTGAAGTGTCTTTTTTTATTGTTATATCTGCTTTTGAAATATTAAACGGCTTTTCATGATTTTTTTTTGAAACAAATTGACTCCTATCAACATATCTATTAGATATTCCAACTAAATCGACTAAAAGAATGATTGTTAACAATATAATCATATTGTTTAAATTTAATTTCTTCAGCTTGAATAATATAGAAATTAAAGCTAAAATCAAACAAAAAATAATCGCTCTAAGTAAATCATATATAAATATTGATTTTCTAGCATTAATAATTTTTTCAAATAATAAATCTCCATAACTTAATTTTATATATGGGTCCATTAAACCAGAGAATGAAAGGAAATTTTTAGATAAAACAATTAGAGTTAAGACACCTGTAACTATTAATGTTACTTTTAATATTGATTTCCAGAAATCCTTTTTACTGTTAACAATTACAGCCAAACCAAGTGTAGCTAATACAGGGAAACAAAATTCAAGTATAATTTGAATTGAAGAGATTGCTCTAAATTTATTATAAAATGGAAAAAAGTTTATGAAAAAATCTGTTAGAATTGAAAAATTTTTTCCCCAAGACAATAATAGTGAAATTAACACTCCTGAAATTAACCAATATTTAAGTGGATGATTACTATAAAAAATTCCTAGAATTGCAAAAAAGAAAATTGTTATTCCAATATAAGCAGGAGCTTCAAGAATAGGTTGATTTCCCCAATAAGTAGGAACGTTTTTCGTGAAACTACTAGCCTCTTCTTTGCTAACTCCATTTTTTATTAAAAAATTGTAAATCTCAGAATTATTACCCAAATCTTCTCTTGATCCTCCACCTTGAACTCTTGGAGCAATTAAACCTATACTTTCAAAAATGCCATAACTGTATTCTGTAATATAATCATATTCAAGACCACTAGTCTGATTACGCTCAGTTCCATCAAAATTGAATTTTAATTCAGAACCGGATCTGGTACTAAACTTTGAGTATTCATATGTAGTTAAAATTGGTGTTGAATTTAAGCCAAGAGCTATAAAATTTGAAAAGATTATTAAAATGATTGAAATAAGGAAATGTTTTATTTTTTTGTCCTTTAAAATATGATAGAGATAAAAAAATATTAATAAACCTAACAAGAACATCATGTAATAAGTCATTTGATAATGATTTGCCCTAATTTGCATTGATAGAGAAATTGTGGCTAAAAGAAACCCATAAAAATATTTCCTCCTAAAAATTAATATAATCCCTGATAAAACTAAAGGAATAAAAGATATTGCAAGCGCCTTAGTATTATGACCAACTTGAAGAATAATTAAAAGATAAGTTGAAAAACCAAACCCTAAAGATCCAAAAATTGAATATTTCCAGGGTAATTTTAATATTATCAAAAATATATATATCGAGAAAAAGTATAGAAATAGTATATGTGCAGGTCTCGGAATAAATCTAATCAAATCATAAATTGGAGAAAGAAAATCTGCTGGAAATTTTGCACCCAATTGATAAGTTGGCATACCTCCAAATGCATTATCAATCCAATAAGTTTCTTTGTCATAAGAATCTCTATAATCTTTTAATTGTTTAGACATCCCATTATATTGAATTATGTCAGATTGAATCAATTTTTTCCCAGATAATAATGGGTAATAAAATATTAAGGAAATAATTACAAAAATTAGAGAAATGATAAAATGTGGAAGAATACTTTTTAAAACGTTTGAATTAATCAATTTCTTCATAATCAATGTATTCTCCTATATTAGACGACTTTGGTTTATTCTGATGTTTTGAATTTTCTTTATTATTTTTTTTGAATTCTTTTTCACCTTTTTTGACTAATCTTGAAACAAGTAATCCAAGAATTAGTGGTGAGATAAATCTAATAACATAATATCCAAGGATAATAAATAAAAATATTTTTATCATAAATAAATTATAATTTAAAAAATACTATATCCAAAATTAAGTAATTACATTTGAAGATTATTATTAATAGTCAAGCATTAACTTGATTAATTATAAAATTAAAATAATTGACACGTTATAATTGAAAATGTTGCAAAGATTTTACAAATTCTTCTTAATACTATCTTCAATTACATTAAATTCTCAATATACAGATCAAATAAATTCAAATAGACCTGGAGCTTCAATTGGAGCTTTTTCTGTTGGTAAAAATGTAATTCAATTTGAATCTGGAGTTGAGTATAGAAGTTATAAACACTCTCGATATAATTATTCAACTTTTAATTCTGGAAATGCTTTTTTATCTATTAGATGGGGTTTTTTATTTGAACAATTAGAACTAACATATGAAGGTTTATATAGTTTTGGAAACCTTAATTCAAAAATTACTTCTCAAGAATACAACTATTATTTAAATGGATTCCTTCAAAATTTTATTGGTTTAAAATTTTTAGTTTATGATCCCTTCAAAAAAGAAAGAAAGGTTAATGTTTATAGTTGGAAAGCTAACAACGGTTTTAAAATCAGAGAACTTCTTCCAGCAGTATCCATAACTATTGGACCTAATATAAGTTTTGAAAAAGATAATCCTTTTCCTTATGGTAATGTTTTTATGAAATTATATAAACCGATTTTTTTTCAAAATATTATAAATTATGATTCTATTAAAAAATATAATATTCCCTATGGGGGAAAGATTGACGAAGAACCCTTTATTCATTTAAGAGGAACAATTGCAACTCAATCTCACTTTTTAAGAACTTGGGTTTTTGTTACTAATTTTAATTATAATAGATATTTATCAGATTATGTTGAAAAAAGCTACATTCTTTCACTTACTCATAATTTTAACCCATCATGGTCAATATATATAGAAAACGAAGGCATCTTTAGCGATTTATACAAAATGACTATTTTTAGATCTGGAATAGCATTTCTTTTTTCAAATAATCTGCAATTTGAAGCTAGTCTTGGAATGAATGTTAAAAGCTCCCCTTCTTTAGTCCTAGTTAATATTGGAGCTTCTTATAGATTGGATTTTCATAAAGATTTCAAATCTTCAGCTGAGAATGAAGAAAAGGAACTAAAAAAAGAAGAAAAAAAGCTAAAAAAAACACTTAAGAAAAATTCAAAAGCAGAGAAAAAGAGGAATCGAAAAGCAAGAAAGAAAAATTAAAATGAAGGATTCTATAAAAATAGTTGAAATAAATAATATCTCTGACTATAAAAAATTTGTTAAGTTTCAATTCAAACTTTATTCAGAAAACTCTTACTGGGTACCTCCAATAATTAATGAAGAAATTGATATGATTGATCGTAAAAAAAATCCAGTATACAATAATGCTGATGCAAAATTTTTCTTAGCTTATAAAAATGATAAAATTGTAGGAAGAATTGCTGCGATTTTTAATTGGTTAGAAATTAATAAAATAAAGAAAAAGAAGATTAGATTTGGGTGGTTTGATTTTATTGATGATTTATCCGTAAGCAGTGCTCTATTAAAAACAGTAGAATCTATTGGAAAAAAAAATGGGCTAGAAAAAATAGAAGGTCCTATGGGATTTTCAAATCTAGATAAAGCAGGTATGCTAATTGAGGGGTTTAATGAAATGAGCACTATGATCACACTTTATAATTATCCATATTATCCTGAACACTTAAGATCCCTAGGTTATAAAAAGGAAGTCGTTTGGATAGAATACGAAATTAAAATTGCATCTTCTGAAAATGCTCCAGAGAAAATTAAAAAATTTTCAAGATTAATTTTAAACAGATATAAATTAAAAGTTCTTTATTTCAAGAATAAAAAAGAAATTCTTCCGTTTGTTGATCAAATGTTTAATCTTTTAGATAAAACATATAATAGTTTGCAAACTTATGTTCCTATACAAGATTATCAAATAAAATATTACAAGAAAAGATATTTAAGATATATAACTCCAGATTTGATTAAGTGTGTTACAAATAATGATAATGATTTAGTAGGATTTGTAATTATTATGCCCTCTTTTGCAAAAGCCCTTAGGAAAATAAATGGAAAATTATTTCCTTTTGGATTATTACATATTCTAAAAGCCTCTTTTTTAAATAATAAAGCTTCATTTTATTTGATTGGAATTAGACCAGATTTTCAAAATAAAGGAATAACTGCTGTCTTATTTAATGAAATTCAAAAAACGTTTAATAAAAGAAATATTACTATTGTTGAAACTAACCCTGAATTAGAGGAAAACGTATCTATTCAGAATAATTGGAAAAACTATACTCATAGAATTCATAAAAGAAGAGCAACTTTCAGTAAAAATATATAATGTTTTATGTTATCAAAAGGAACCATAATAGCTACTTCTACTCCTCCAGGATCAGGAGCAATATGTGTTATAAGGTTATCCGGATCAAAATCAATTAGTCTAACTAATTTTTTCTTTAAATCTAAATCTGGCAATAAATTATCTTCAACTAAACCTTTTAAATTAGTGTTTGGTGATTTTATAGTAGATAATATATTAATTGATGAAGTTTTAGTCTCACTATTTAAAGAGCCAAATTCATACACTGGAGAAAATGTAGTTGAAATTTCATGTCATGGTTCAAACTATATAAAACAAAAAATCATTAAATCTTATTTAGACAAGGGCGTTGAGCTTGCTCAGCCGGGTGAATTTACGCTTAGAGCATATCTTAATAAAAAACTTGATTTAAGTCAAGCAGAGGCTGTTTCTGATTTAATAGCTTCAGAAACTGAAACAGAACATAAATTAGCAATTAATCAAATTAGAGGAGGTTTTTCTAATGCTATAGAAGAGATAAGACAAAAACTAATTGAATTTTCATCACTTATTGAACTTGAACTTGATTTTAGTGAAGAAGATGTTGAATTTGCTAATAGAAATGATTTATATAAACTTATTAAAGAACTTAAAAACAAAATAAGTTCTTTAATTAACTCTTTTAGCTATGGAAATGTGATTAAAGAAGGAATACCTGTTACAATTGTAGGAAAACCTAATTCAGGAAAATCATCTCTAATTAATGCTTTGTTAAAAGAAGAAAAAGCTATTGTGTCTGATATTCCTGGAACAACTAGAGATGCGATTGAAGATACATTAATTATTAATGGTATAAAATTTAGATTTATTGATACTGCAGGATTAAGAAAATCAAGAAATAAAATTGAAGCATTAGGAATTGAAAAAGCAAAAGATAAAATAAAAAAAGCAAAAGTTCTTTTGTATATGTTTGACAGAAATGATGTTTCTATAAAGAGTATTCTTATTGAAACAATGAAGCTTTATCATGATGATTTATTTATGATCTTAATAGAAAATAAAACTGATAGGATCAAAAATTATGGAAAAAGTGATTTTTTAAAAGACTTAAAAAAGAAAATAAATAAAAGTTCGATTTCTGATTTTATTGGAATATCAACATTTAACAATGATGATATTGAAAAATTAAAAAACTTGATCTCAAAGAAATTTGAAGGCTTAATAAATAATAATGACCCTGTAATTTCTAACGCTAGACACTATAATGCACTAAAAAAATGTCTTAAATCTCTAGACGATGTTTTAGAAAGTTTAAACAAAAATATATCTGGAGATCTTTTAAGTGTTGATCTTAAGGAATCTATAAATCAAATTGGATCAATAACAGGCAAAATAGATATAGACCAAGATATATTAGGTTCAATTTTTTCCAAATTCTGTATTGGTAAGTAAAGAACACTTTTATTAACTGTATTACAGTTTCAATTTAGCCAATATTGTTGACTTAACAAAAGATTTTACTGTATTTAATATATTTTTTTCTTTCATTTATTTAATGTATATTTAGTGTATTAAGATATTTTTACACTAAATACACTAATAATGACTGTTATAAATCGTACACCAAGATCTATAAAAAAAGTTTATCATAAACCAAGTAAAAGTTGGGTTATTAGATATTATTTTGGAAGTGAAAAAATAGTAGATGAAAATGGAACTAGATACAAAGTTTTCCAACAAGATGAATATGTTGATATAGGTTGGATTAAAGAACCTAAAAATGCTTTTGAAAGACAACAAAACAAGAAGGCTAAACAATTCCTTGATTGTGCTATTGAAGATAAAAGATCAGAACTACGTCACGGCAAATTAAAGATTGTAAGAAAAAAGGATATGAAAAAAAATATGCTTTTTGATTTCAAAAACTACTATTCTTCTAAATACAATAATGAAAATACTATTGCTACACATACAAGCGTTGAATCTAAACTAAAGAAATTTACTAATTCTGATTATATTTCTTGGAATAGTGTTGATGAAGCATTCTGTGCTAATTTTCTTAATTATCTAAAAACTAATGAAAGTAGTGTTCGTGGTGCTTTATCCCAAAATGCTATTAATAAATATTTAAGTGCATTTAAAGTATTTCTTGGTGATATGAAACGTCAAGGAAAGATACTACACTTTCCAGCTGAAAATGTAAAATCAAGCCAAGTTAAACCTAAAATAAAAACACATTTAACTAAAGATGAAGTTCAGGCTTTGATCAAAACACAAATTTTTGCACACAGTTCGCTTAAACCATTTTTTATTTTTTCTTGCTTAACTGGACAAGCACACGAAGAATGTAGAAAACTTGTATGGAATATGATTGAAGAAAAGGATGGTAAATATTACATTAAGCATAAAAGAAGTAAAACAGGTTCAGAATATAGAATATCTATTGATTCACAAGCTATAAAGTTTATTGGTGAAAGACCAACTGATGGAAATCAAAACGTCTTCCCTACTCTTAAATATAGCGCATCACAAAATAAAGTTCTAAATGAATGGACAAAAGATGCAGGTATAGAAAAACATATCACACCACACGTTGGACGTCACACATTTGCCGCTATGTTTTATTTAAAAACTAAAGATGTTGGAAGATTAATGAATTTACTTGATCATAAAGATCTTTCTACAACACAAAGATATTTAGCAAGTTTATTTGGCGCTAGTTATTTTAAAGATGAAGCATCAAAATTATTTGAATTTGATTTTCTTTAAATTATTTCATCCCACTATTAATAAACCAGTTTGTCTAAAGGTTGTTTTAAGGCGGTTTAAGCCACTTTATTATTAAAGTTTATTTTTATAGATTCAAATCTGTTCTTGCTTATATGGCTATCAAGATCAGTTTTAGAAAAATATCTTTTACCACCCATCGGTCTGGTGTATGGAATTACACTTTTCATACAATACCTATTTAAAGTATTTTTTGAAATTCGTAAATATTGTTCTGCTTCACGTGAAGATAGAACATCATTTCAAGTATTTTTTTCTTCCCTTATTAGCTTGGTATTTGTGTTCATAATTTAATTTATATAACTGTATAACGTATATAAAATTCAATTTTGTTTTTAATTTTCATTTGCTGTTATTTCAATTAATTAAATTTATTTACTTCTATAACACTGTGCAATAGGTCTTTTGGCAACTTTTCAACAATTTTCACCCCTTTCTTAAATACTATAAACATTAGGGGTAAAAAAAGTGTGCTTTACAAAGGGGGTAAGTTATTAACTAAAAATATTTTGGACGTCAGATTTCAATATTAAAGTGATCTAATTAAAGAAAATATAATAAGGAATAATGACAGCTAAAAAACCCCTAAAATTAATTAGAGGGATTAGCCTGTGGTTTAACTACTCCATATATCCTGGAACAATACCGTCTTTGTTAATATACGTTCCAACTGAACTAACTAAAGCGTTTTTAGATGATAATCCCATAAATTTTCTTATTGCGTAAGTAGAATTTATGCCAGTGCAATGAACTCCTATAAAATATTTAATCCCAGCTTCTTTCATTTTATTTGCAGTCCATTTGAGCTTTTCATTATCAAGTTTTAGTAAATGAAAACCTCCAAGAATTTTATAAATAGGTCTGTCAGGCATTATTGTTTTTACATATTCTAAAGTGTTTGCAAGACCTGCGTGTCCACAACCACTTATAAGAACTATTCCCTTTTCTGTATCAAAAAATAATGATTGGTCTTCCGGAATAGTATCTTCAATTTTTTTACCATTATAATCAATCATTTTCCCCAATTCACTCCAGTTTTTTTCATCATATTTTCTTGGAACTTTTCCTGTTGTCCATATCCCAGGAATGATTTGAGAAGGCTTTGTGTGAGATATAAAATTTACACCAAGGTTTTGAATCTTATTTTTATTATTTAGAATATAATGGTCAGAACCTCTTGAATTAGGTCTTGAATAAAATATTCCCTCTCCTACGTGAGCATTAGAAAAAGAATTAGGGTGTTTTTCCCTTAAAGTGATTAATCCACCTGTGTGGTCTTTATGGTTATGGCTTAAAAAAACATCTTTTATATTGTTCAAGTCTATGTTTAGTTCCTTAGCATTTTGTAAAACAGTATTTTCTCTGGAGCCGGTATCAAATAAAATTCTTTGACCATCAGCTTCTATAATTGCTGAAAATCCCCATTCACTAATATGAGTATCAGAAAGCATTGTGGAAAGAATAGTTACTTTGTAGTCTTTAATTTTATTCATCTGCCCAAAAGAAATAAGCGGAACAAATAGTAAAAGAAGAATAAACTTTTTCATATTCTAAATGTACAAAAACCCCCTAAAGTTAATTAGAGGGATATGCCAGGGGTTTAGTTTTAAATAATTCTAAAGTGGTTAATTATAGAAAAACTTAATATTTTAATACTCTTCATCCATAATCATATTTTCATACTCTTGCCTGATACGTTGCCATTTATCATTAAATGAATCGTAGTTTGTTTTATTTTCTTTTTTCACTTCCTCAATATATGCCGGGTCAGAATTTAAGGGGATCAATCTTGATTTTACAAAAACCTTTCCTGCTGGGTTTTCTAATTCTAGGGTATGAATCAATTCATTGGTATCAATTAAAAACGAATTATCCTCAGATTCGATATCACCAAAATCATTTCTCACATTCTCTACAAAACTCAAAATATCCCTTACGTTTTGCGTGATTTTTTTATATCCACACATCGTGCATTCTAACCCAGTTCTATCATCACTAACTTCATTAGTAAAAACCGAATTTGCAAGCGAGCCTAACCCAAATTGTTGTCTATGACCAAATGGATCATATGTTTCTATTTCTACCCATTCACCTTCTATACCCTCGACTTCAAAAGATTCTCCAGTTTTTTTTAAAATTTTTACAACTATTCCAGATTCTAATTTATCAACTATTTTTCCGGATGTACCTGGACTTTCTCTAACGTTCAACCCGCTTTTAGCATTAATATCATATATGTTTTTTAGATTTTTAATTTTATCTTGAATAATAAAATAGCCTTTGTCATTATATAAATTTCCATTACCAGCACTCTTTTTTAAAAACCCATCAAACACGTAGCCTTTTATTTGTTTTTTTGAAGATTCTAAATATTTTATTGACGAAAGTTTTCTAAATCTTAATGTTGATAAACCATCAGTCCATATTGTATTATTATGTTTTCCAAGAAAAGTAGAGGAAATTCCCTTAACTAAATCATTGATATCATCTTCATTTTCTTTAACTGAAATATAATCAGAATCAAATTCCTTAATAATTAATATAAATAATTTTCTAAACTCATCTGAGGTCCCATCAGAAATTCTCCTTAGCCAAAATAATGTTTCATACGATAATTTAGAAGAACTGGATCCAGTATTATTTTTAATCTGTTGAATAATTAAGCTTTTTTCCTCTCCTTTAGAATTTAAAGAAACTTGTTTATTCATTAACTCACCTAATGGAATTTTAAAATGGGAATAATAAAAAGGTTGAATAATTTGTTTTGAAGCTGGTGACAAGGACTTGAATTTTTTAATTACTTTTTCTAAAAACATTGGATTATAGTGACCAAATTCTTTTGAATCACCTTTGAAATATTCTTTATGAGGTCCAGAATTAAAAACAGGCATTCCTAAGATTTCTTCAAGTAATTTTATTAAAAATCCATTGTTTTGCAAATATGCCCACCAAGACCCCTTAAAAAAGGAACGATCAACATCTAATTGATAAGGGTTTTTATCGAAGAATTTATAACGGTCAAACATATTTGCACTATCACTATTGTCTACCATTAATGCTCTAAAAGCTTCTAAGTCTTTTAAATTATGCTCTACTTTCTGCCCAAAAGAAACTAAAGGAACAAACAGTAAAATAAGAAGTAGCTTTTTCATTGTGATGGAGTGTCCGTAGCAAAGTTATACAATCGCATTACGCTTTTCTATTTTGTTAATCATAATGTAATAAAGGGGACTCAAGATAACTGTATACTTAATGACTTCTGGACCAATTAACTCAAAAAGAGTGAACGTGGTCATTCCCATAACAAAAAGTATGAATAACTCTAGATAACTCTTGAGGAAATTTTCCTCAAATGCCGCTCTGATAATTAAAAAATTAATTGGGAGATAAAGTAAGGTTGCAGTAATCGCACCTGGACTAAAGTCATAGTAGTAAAAACTAAAGAAGATATGAAAGAGCGCATTTACAACTTGCGTGCTCATTAAGAAAAATAAAACAAGGTGTGCGCTACCTTTGTTATTTTTTATTAAGTGGACAAAAGTAACTATTAACAGAAGTGAGATAAGTCTTATTAGAACTTCTTCGGTAGAACTAGGATTATTGTCAGGAAAATAACTTAATCGCCACTCTCTAAAATTAAATATAATATGTTCTTAAAAATGGTGAATAGCATATATTAGAGGTCCTAGAACAATAAGATTTTTAAACTCTTTCATTTTTTATTCGACAGTAGTGGTTTAGAGTTCTTTACAAGATATAAAATTAGAAATACCTGAACTTACTGAAGATGATATGCCTGTATTTAAAAATCCCCTAAAGTTAATTAGAGGGATCTACAATCATTAATAAACTCATAGTTATAGGAAGTGCAATCATTAGCAAGTATGGTATAATAAAAACTTTATATTTATTGGCAATAGGTGTATAGAAATAATAAATAATAAGCCACCAAGAAAAAATGAATACTGTTCTAATAAAAAGTTCTGTAAAAAGTTTATTTATATCTATTGTAAAATCTGAAAACAAGAGTCTTCTGTCAGCTACATTCATATAACCTATTATAATCATAATAAATGTTAACCAAACAAATGCTTTTAGAAGTATTCGAAATTCTTTAGGTGCATATTTAATAAAAAAATACTTGTCTAACATTTAACTAAAATAATAAAAGTTTTCTCTTGGTAACCTTTATCTATTAGTTTTGGTTTTTGCACCTTGGTGGTTCGTGACAAGGTGCTCGTATCACTACCCCCTAAAGTTAATTAGAGCATTTTGGTTCAATAAGTCAGTTTTTTTTGCCTTTTTTTTGAGTAGTCTCAAGCCCAACACCTATAGCTAATCCAACTGGAAGCCAAATTCCTATGTTATCAGTTACAACTCCAATAATACTGCCAAGCCCAACACCTATACCTATCCAAAATCCTTTTTGTTGTTTCAGTTTTTTTAACATATGATCAAGATTCTCATAAAAAATACCTTGCAATAATAAAAAAATTTTTAAATTATCTTTTTAAAAGTTTCATAATTTTAATTCCAAAAATTCCTTAACTAAAATATCATAGCAGAATAAAAATTAAGAATACAAAGAATACTTGGTAAATTAATAAAGAAAGGTTTTAATGATTTTTGTATAAATTTGACAAATCTTATGAGAACTTCTTTTCTTTACATTTTATATTCATTTATTGCTTTTACTATTACCTATTCAATTTCTCTATTAACAAAAATTGAATTAGTTAATTATGCTATAATACTTTCATTTTTATTTCAATGGATCTTATTTATCCCTGCTTATCTTTTTCAAACAGAAAAATTTTATGATATCTCTGGAAGTATAAACTACATTATAATAATTGCATATATATATTATAATAGTTATTTAAAATTTGATTTTAATTTAGGGAATCTTATTCTATCTATTTTAATTACTATCTGGGCTGTAAGATTAGGTTCATTTTTATTTTTTAGAATTAAAAAGGATGGGGAAGATAAAAGGTTTAGATCCATAAAACCGTCTCCTACTAAATTTTTTATGACTTGGACTCTTCAAGGAATGTGGGTTTCTATATGTTCTCTTTGTGCTATAACTGGAATGTCAAGTGATAAAGGGATAGTAATAAACAATTTATTTTATCTCGGTTTAATAATTTTCATTTTAGGCTTTTCTATTGAAGTAATTGCTGATTATCAAAAAACAAAATTTAGAAATGATCCTAAAAATAAAAATAGTTTTGTCACCTCTGGTTTATGGGCTTATTCAAGACACCCTAACTATTTAGGAGAAATTTCTTTGTGGACTGGAATTTCAATAATATCTTTTTCTTCTCTTTCTAATTGGCAATTTATTACATTAATTTCTCCAGTTTTCACTTATATTCTTTTAGTTCATATAAGTGGTATTACATTTTTAGAAGTAAGTGGAAATAAAAAGTGGGGTCATCTTAAAAGTTATCAAGAGTATATTAAAAAAACACCCAGACTTTTGTTTTAATGAAAAATATTTTACTTGTAATACTAATACTTTGGGGAATTCCAAGTACATATTTTAGAAGTAAATTCAGGAAAATTATCTATCAAACTAATGACTGGAAAATAAATATTAAACCATTATTTAAAAAAGAATTAATTGGTTTATTTTCTAATATTTTACCTAATAATAAAGATTATATTAAAACAAGAAATTATTACAGGATATATTTATCTGTATATCTTATCTTATTTTTATTATACTCCTATTTAAAATAAAATCTTTATCATAGAGGATATATCTTATGTCTTTGTAAGATGTTGCAATAGTATTATTTATTTCACTACAGGGAGTTAATACAAAGTTTTTTGAAGCACCTATAACATTAAGAATCCTGTCAAGAGCATTTTCAGCTTCATTATCTGTTGAGAAACTATTTGTTTGTGCAAATAAACAAAGTTGTAATTCTTCTTTAGTCAGCCCAAAAGAAATAAGCGGAACAAATAGTAAAAGAAATTTTACAGAATATTACTGAAGAACTGGAAAAAAGATATAGATATAAAAGCTTTGAACTATAACCAAAAGCTAAAGTTTTTACAAATATCACTTCAATATTTAATACCTAGACTAAAGCATCAATACAATGAAAATAATGATCCTATTTCTCATCAAATAAATATAGTTAAAACTACCGATGAATTAGATCGAATGGAAAAGGTTGAAAAATATGAAGCTGAAAATAATGTTAAAATACTATAAAATAAAAATTACGATAATAGATGTTATATTAGATCTTTTAACTCACTAATTATAGATAAGAAAAGTTTATATGTTTAGTGTAATTTTAGTGTAAAATAATTAATTATCTTATTTAAATACTTATTAATCAATATGTTATGCAAGCGTATAAAATTCTGTATTGGTAAGTAAATAAAAAATAAAGGATCTTTTTTAAGCATCACTCTTTTGATACTTTCTGGAGAATCAATATTTATACTCCCCTATGTCCTTGCCCGAATATTTAGACCAACCTTTTTAGATGTATTTAATCTAAATATTTTTCAACTTGGAAGTTTATTTACAGTATACGGTATTGTAGCATTATTCTCATATATATTCGGAGGAGTTATTGCAGATAATTTTTCACCAAGAAAATTAATAGCTACAGCACTCTTCTCAACTTCCCTTGGAGGTTTATTATTAGCCACATTTCCATCGTATCAAATTTTAACAATTCTATACGGTTATTGGGGTATTACAACTGTCTTTTTATTTTGGGGAGCTATGATAAAAGCAACCCGTTTGTGGGGTGGCTCCAAAAATCAAGGACAAGCATTTGGGGTATTTAGATGGTGGAAGAGGTATAGTTGCTGCTTTAATAGGCAGTGTTAGTGTGTTTATTTTTTCTGTCATTATAAAAACTGATATTAACTCAGCAAATTTAATTGAACGTCAAGAAGCTTTTAGATATGTAATATTATTTTCCTCATTTATAATTTCTTTAATTGGATTATTAGTGCTTTTGTATATGGAAACTAATGAGGAAGGACAAATAAAACAAATATCTTCAATGAATTCATTAACTAAGATAAAATCAGTATTAAAAATTCAAACAGTTTGGCTCCTTATGATTATTATAATGTCTGCATACGTAGGATATAAAATAACTAATATATACTCCCTATATGCTTCTGATGTGATGCTCTATGATTAAATAAAAGCTGCAGAGGTAGGATCATTACAGTTATATTTAAGACCTATAGTTTGTATTTTAATTGGATCTCTGGCAGATAAAACAAATACTACGACTTGGATAATTATTGGTTTTATAGTAATGTTAATTGGAGCACTAACATTCGCCTTTGGGATTATTCAGTCAAATATGAATTTTATTTTTTTCTTATCATTAATTGTAGTTGCTACAGGCACCTATGCGACTCGAGCTTTATATTTTGCTGTTTTTCAAGAAGGAAATATCCCTTTAAGAATTATGGGTACAGCTGTTGGTGTAATATCTGTAGTTGGATATACCCCAGATATTTTTGCTAGTCCCATTATGGGATATTTATTAGATAATTATCTTGGAGCCCTTGGACATCAATACGTATTTACTATGTTAGTTATCTTTTCTGTTTTAGGCTTAATAGCTTCAATAAGTTTTGCTAAGCTTGCCAAAAGAAAGATTTAATAAATATACTATACATAAAATATAAACTTTCCGCGTTGATAAATAATATATACTTGATAAATAATAAGTTATAAAGATAAGTTAAAGAGAAAATCTTGCCGATTATAAACTTCATTTTACCTTAATATTTTTCTGCAGTATATCCTTCAGGATTACTTTTATAATATATTAAACCTTAACAGTGAGGTTTAGTGTTTTTAAAAGTAATTAGAATTCCAACATATTTGTAATCAAATAACTCATTTACCTGTAAATGTAAATGAGGACCAGTGGACCATCCAGTATTTCCACTTAAAGCAATTCTTTCTTCTTGATATACATTTCCCTCTAAATTTTTTAATACTCCATTAAATGTTAAATGCATATAAGATGCCGTTGTTCCATCTTCGTGCTCTATCTGTATATAATTATTTTTTAATGCATCTTTACTTCCTTTTTCATTATCTGTATTACTTTCTTCTAAAGCAATCACAACGCCTGATCGTATTGCAACAATTTCATTCCCTATTTGCATATTAAAATAATATCCAAATTGATTATATGAACCTTCAGAATGAGATCTATCACTACAATTACCTTGGCTAACGTTATATGTTTTTCCAATTCCCCAAGGCAAAACGTAAGGCGATTTTTTCTGTTTAGGATAAATTACATTTCCACAATTTAAGTCCAATTCTGAATCGGCACAGGCTTCATTATCTTTAGAGCAAGAAAATAAAACAAGAAAAAAAATTAAAAGAAACTTTTTCATTGTGTTGCTTTTTTTTTAATTTTAAAACAAAACAAACTCTTTTATTTTGAAAACAAAAAAAGATTATTGGAGGACTATTTTATATGCATATATTTTAATTATTTTAGGAATACTATTGCTGTTTTTCAAAATTGAAACCCTTCCAATTATCCCCCAAATGATTGCTGTTATAGTACTTGGATTACTTGGGGTATATATACTTTTTAAAGCAATTAAAATATATCAAGTTTTAGATGATAAGAATATTTATCCATCTCAATTAGATTTCTTAAATAAAATGGCTTTTAAATTTTATGGAGATAAAAAAAGAGCACGAACAACTTTAATTATTGCAATAATAGTTGGCATCATTCTAGGTGTATTTTTGGCCCCTTACATCATCTAATTTATTAATAACTTCCAACAGAAAAAATTTCCGCTAGGAGTCTTAAAGAAATAAAACTAAACTATAATTCAAAATTAAATCTATTCTAATATTGAATAATTATTTTTTACTTTGATAAGAATAATAATCTTCAACAGGTATCATCATATGTGCATATTGAGTTCCAGAGAACATAACATATGGCGAACCTTCATTAAAATCAGTAGTATAACCCTCAAGTGTAGCTGGATCTTTAGGCATTAACATCATATGGGGTCCTGATTCAATCCACTGAGTAGGATCTTTTGCATCTTCTTTTTTCATTACCAAAGGAGTGGTATTATCCTCGCCCATATCTCCATGTAACATCCATGCATATCCATCTTTATCTAATTCTGGTTTTTTTCCACTCATAAAAGCCATTACCCATTTCATAGATTCAGCATCACCACACATTGGCATTGCTTCATGCGCATCTTTCCAACCATTCTCCGGATCAGACATTCCTCTAGGATTAGCAGCCATACAAGACCATCCATTAGTACCTTCACGTAAAACCTTTCCATCTACACTAAGAACAGCAGCCTCTTTTGCAATAAATAATGGTGATGCAGTGCTATAAGCCCAAATTCTCCATTCTTTTGATGTATGAGGACCTTGAGGTTCTCCGTTTGGCTTTTCATCTGTCTTAACAGGTTGCTGACACCTTATAGCTAAAAATAGAAATAATATAAATGACATAAAATATTTCATAATTAATTAATTTGTTAATTCAGTTTTCAAAATACAAAAAATTATTAGCAAATAATTAATTTAATCATATCTTATAATTAAGAATTTGATATCTTAATACTTTAAATAATTTAAATTATGACCTTTTTAAAACTTATTTCA
>Ga0310124_10001057_pt1 | contig 19473 bp, 18 predicted proteins | sample CB11b_AW_Bot5_MG_FD_203507 | JGI IMG/M metagenome (GOLD analysis project Ga0310124, IMG submission 203507) | Marine microbial communities from Western Arctic Ocean, Canada - CB11b_AW_Bot5 | ecosystem: Environmental > Aquatic > Marine > Oceanic | place: Canada: Western Arctic Ocean | collected... | reverse complement strand
ACCAGTGATCGGCTCGATCAAATCCTTGAGCGTGACGATCCCGGCGGGCTGACCCTCTACCGTGACAATGGCCATGGGAACGGCGTTCATGCGCAGGATGCTCAAGGCCTGGCGCAGTGGTGTCGCGACGTCGAGCAACCGGACCGGCTCCATCATCTGAGTGATCGGAGGGCAGTTCTGCCTGTCGTGCATCAGCGGTTCGATGATGTTCAACACCCCGGTCACCTTGCCGTCGGCGACGACCACGGGATAACGCGTGTAACTCATCTCGTTGGCCAGCTTCCAGAGCACGTCGGCTCCATCGGTTTCTCTCAGAAAAATCACCTGTTTCCAGGGAATCATGTGGGGCTCGATCCTCTGGCCCCCAAGGGCCATTGTCCGCTCAGCGAGTGCCAGTTGTTCGTCATCCAGCAGACCGTGCCCGACGCCTTCGCGCACCAGCGCCTGAACTCGATGGCGCGGATGAAAGGAGTGTGTCACGCCGCGCGCCCCCAGCAACCGCATGAACAGTTGGCTGGTACCGGCCAGAAGCAGGGTCAGGCCGCTGTACCGGCACACCCAGACGACGAACACCACCAGGCGGGCAAACGGATAGATGAGCCGATCGGCATATACGGCGAACAGGTTCTTAGGAACCGTTTCGGAAAAAATAAACAGCAACGGCATCATGATCAGCGCGTCGAAGAAAACCACCTGCCAGTGACTCAGATGCCGTGTGTGCAACAGCACCGCGGCCGCGTGCGTGGCCAGCTTCACCCCTGCGTTGTGGAGGATAAGCATCGACGCGATCAGGGCGCTGGGCGCGGCGAGGTGGCGGGCCAGAAGTTGTGCCCGTTTGCTGCCGGAATGCTCGAGCACGTGCAGGCGCACCGGGTTCAGGCTGTAGATTCCCGTTTCCAGGCCCGAACCGAGGCCGGCAATGAGCAGTCCCGCCGCGGCAACAGCAAACCAGAGAGTGATTTCGATCATGGCGCTGTCCGGTCGCTGCGGCTCGCGGCCGTCGCGGTCCTGTGCAGTTCCAGGCGCAGCGTTTCGATTCTTCGCCGGCCCATGCTTTCGACCTCGATGGCCAGGTTATCCATGTTCACGCGGTCACCGACTTTCGCGATCCGTCCCAGCTTGGCCGTCACCAGGCCCCCGAGTGTGCTGATCCCGTTGACGCGGGGGAAACGGCCGAGCACCGCGGTCCACTCACCCACAGAAAGGTCGGCGCTGACGCGCCACGCTCCGTCACCGATCGCGACGACGCGCGGCAAACCGGGCTGATCGGTGCGGCCGCGGATCTCCCCCACGATGTGCTCGACCATGTCTTCGAGGGTAACCAGTCCGGCCGTGCCACCGAACTCGTCGACCGCCATCGCCATCGTGGTACGCCGGCGGCGAAACTCGACGAGCAGGCCGCTGGCCGTCTGCAATTCCGGGACGAACAACAGTTGACGGACTAGGCTCCTTACCTGGGCCGTCGTGCTCGGCCGGTTCAACAGAACCTGGCGAGTGTAGGCGAAACCCTCGATGTGATCGAGGTCGCGGCTGTAAATCGGTATGCGGCTGAAGCGCCGTTCTCGCGCGATGCCGAGAAGTCCGGCGGGGTCTGCACGGATTTCAAATGCGACCAGATCGACGCGCGGCGTCATGAGGTCCTTCACTTTCAGTTGCCCCACGGTCAGCACCTGCTGCAGCATATTCTCCTCTTCGTGATCGATGACACCGCGTGCCTGGCTCAACTCCAGCATGGTCTCCAATTCGGTAACCGAAAGCGCCGTGGGACGGTAGCGCGGAGCGACCAGGCGCGACACCGGTTCGACAAGGACGGCCTGCAGAACGATCCGTAGCGGAGACAGGGTGCGGAAGATGACCATCAGAGGCACGCACGCGACACTCGACCACATCATCGCGAACCGCGCCGCCACCAACTTGGGCAGAACTTCGCCCAGAATAATCAGCAGCAGCACCGCCAGGATGTTCAACGCGCTTCCCGCGGCCGCGCTGACGACGTTCCGCTCGTGCAGTCCCATAACCAGAACCGAGCCGATCACGAAATAAATCACGTTGACGAACATGTTCCCCAGCAGCAGGGTCACCAGCAGGGCATGCTTCGCGTTCACGAGACGGGTCACGATCGGCGCGGTCATCGATCGCGAGCGGCCCAATTGAAGCCGCTGGTGCCGGGTGAGACTGAATAGCGCCGTTTCTCCGCCACTGAAAAAGGCACTGCACGCCAGCAGCACGGGCAGGATCGACAGCATCAGGATGTCGGCGGGGCTCAGCATGGGATCGACGACGGCATACGACTATCTGAAATGGACGGCGCGTGCGCAGATGCGGTAACCGTCGCCGGCGTCCTTGCGACAAACGAACCGTCCTCGAGATGCCATATCGGCAGTTGCACGTCCGGCGCCACCCTGTTGAATTTCATCATAAGTGTTTTATTATAAATATATTACGTTATCGATCCGCTCGATCCGCGTTGGCATCGCGGTTGCACTTGGGAGTTGAGGAGGCGCTTCGCGAATGGAGAACAACCGATGAATCCAAACAGTCTGACACAGAAATCCCAGGAAGCGTTGCACGACGCTCAGACCGCGGCGACGCGGTTCGGCCACCAGCAGGTCGACGCCGAGCACCTGTTGCTCGCGCTTTGCCGGCAGGACGGCGGCCTCGTGTCGCGCCTGCTTCAGAAGATGAACCGGCCGGCCGACGTCGTCTGCGCCGAACTGGAACGCGAACTTCAGAAGCGACCGGCGGTTACCGGCCCCGGCACCGAGCAGGGCAAATTGTACGTCACCCAGGTGCTCAACGAGGTGTTCGTCGACGCCGAACAGGAGGCGAAGCGCCTTAAGGACGAGTACGTTTCCGTTGAGCACCTGCTGCTCGCGATCGTCAAGCAGGGCCGCGGCAGCGCGGCCGGCCGCATTCTGCAGACGCTCGGCATCACGCTCGCCGCGCTGCTCGCCGCGCTGACCGAGGTCCGCGGCAACCAGCGCGTGACCAGCGCCGCCCCGGAGGCGACCTACGAAGCGCTCGACCGTTACGGCCGCGACCTGGTCCAGCTCGCGCGTGACGGAACGATCGACCCGGTCATCGGCCGCGACGACGAGATTCGCCGCGTCATCCGAATCCTTTCGCGAAAGACCAAGAACAATCCCGTCCTGATCGGCGAGCCCGGCGTCGGCAAGACCGCCATCGTCGAGGGCCTCGCCCAGAGAATCGTGCGCGGCGACGTTCCTGACGGCCTGAAGAATAAGTCCATCTTCGCTCTGGACATGGGCTCCCTGATCGCCGGGGCCAAGTTTCGCGGCGAGTTCGAGGAACGCCTCAAGGCCGTCCTGAACGAGATCAAGCAGGCCGAGGGCCGGATCGTTCTGTTTATCGACGAGCTGCACACGATCGTGGGCGCCGGCAAGGCCGAGGGCGCGATCGATGCCGGCAACATGCTCAAGCCGATGCTCGCTCGCGGCGAGCTGCATTGCATCGGGGCCACGACGCTGGACGAATACCGCAAGCAGATCGAAAAGGACGCGGCCCTGGAGCGTCGCTTCCAGACCGTGCTCGTCGATCAGCCCACGGTGGCCGACTCGATCTCGATCCTGCGCGGCATCCGCGAGCGCTTCGAGGTTCACCACGGCGTCAAGATCCAGGACAACGCGTTGGTGGCCGCCGCGACGCTGTCGCACCGGTACATCAGCGATCGGTTCCTGCCCGACAAGGCGATCGATCTGATGGACGAGGCGTGCGCCATGATTCGAACGGAGATCGACTCGATGCCGGCGGAACTCGACGAGGTGACGCGGCGCGTCATGCAACTCGAAATCGAGGAGGCCGCGCTCAAGAAGGAAAAAGACGCGGCCTCGAAGAAGCGCCTGGAGTCGCTGCGCAAGGAACTGGCCGACCTGAAGCACGAGGCCGACACGATGCGTGCCCAGTGGGACCAGGAAAAGGCCGCCATCGGCGGCGTCCAGCAGTTGCGCGAGCGGCTCGACCATGTGCGCCAGCAGATCGAACTTGCGGAGCGCCATCACGAACTGGAAAAGGCGGCCGAACTCAAATACGGCGAGCTGCCGCAACTCGAAGAGCAGTTGTCGGACGCCGAAACGAAATGCAGCGGTGAGGCGCAGGGCCCGCGCCTTCTGCGCGAAGAGGTAACCGAAGAGGAGATCGCCCAGATCGTCTCACGCTGGACCGGCATTCCCGTCTCGCGCCTCGTCGAGGGCGAACGCGAGAAGCTGCTCAAGCTCGACGAGGTGCTGCACCGCCGCGTCATCGGCCAGGACGAGGCCGTCCAGCTGGTGGCGGACGCCGTCATCCGGGCACGCTCGGGCATCAAGGATCCGCGCCGCCCCATCGGCTCGTTCATCTTTCTCGGCCCCACCGGCGTGGGCAAGACGGAGCTGGCCCGCACGCTGGCCGAGTCCCTGTTCGACTCTGAAGACAACATGGTGCGGATCGACATGTCCGAGTACATGGAGAGGCACACGGTCTCGCGCCTGATCGGCGCGCCGCCGGGCTACGTGGGCTACGAGGAGGGCGGCCAGTTGACCGAGGCCGTGCGCCGCAAGCCCTACAGCGTGATCCTCTTCGACGAGATCGAAAAGGCTCACCACGATGTGTTCAACGTGCTGCTCCAGATCCTCGACGACGGCCGCGCCACCGACGCGCAGGGGCGCACGGTGGACTTCAAGAACACCGTGATCATCATGACCAGCAACATCGGCTCACCGCACCTGCTCGATGGCGCGGCGATCAGCGACGGGCGGATCAGCGACGCGGTGCGCGAGACCGTGATGCGCGAGATGCACGTCCACTTCCGCCCCGAGTTCCTCAATCGCGTGGACGACGTCGTGATGTTCAAGCCGTTGACGATCGACGAGATCCAGCAGATTGTCGACCTCCAGGTGATCGACATCGCCCGTCGGCTCGCCGATCGCGGCGTTCGCCTCGAGCTGACGGACGCCGCACGCCAGCGCGTCGCCAAGGCGGGCTACGACCCGGTCTACGGCGCCCGGCCCCTCAAACGATATCTCCAGCACGAGGTGGAAACGCGTATCGGCCGCGCCATCATCGCCGGCAGCGTGATCGAGGGTTCCACCCTGCGCGTGGATGTGGATCCCGACGGCGACTTAAAGGTAGACATCGAATCGCGGGAAGTGGTCGCGGGGGCTGTCTGATTGCCCCCTACTCGATGTGGCTGAACCGCTCTTCAAACACCTTCCGGCACACGCGCGATTCCTCTTCACTCAATCCGATATAGGGAGGCAGAAGACGATTGGAGAATTCCGGGTGGCGCAGCCAGATGAAGGTTTTGTCAAAGCTGCCGTCGATCATGCTGCGCGTACAGTGGCCGAAAAGCGCCGTCCCCGCCTCGTGCAACAGTTGCGCGATGCGAAACAGCTCGGGCAGGTCTTTGCGGACACCGGCCTCGAAGAACTGATGCGTTGTTTTGGGAAACAGCACGTCGTAGCTGCACAGCAGTGAGCACTCGCCCGCCGTGCACCCCAGGGCGAAGTTTCCTTCGAGCAGGAAGTGCTGCAATTGCGGTGCATGAATAACCAGATCGACGCTGCGGGCGTAATCGGTCGAGCTGTTCTTGGTCGCCACCAGGTTCGGCACTTCCTGGGCAATGCGTCGATATTCCGGCCCATAGATGATCCGCCGGGCCCGCGGCAGGTTGTAGTGAAGGAACCGGCAATCGGGAAACGTGCCGCACACGGTCTTGAAGTGCAGCATGGTTTCACTTTCGTCCAGCGGGCCCCAGCAGGGCAGCGTCATCTGGAACATGCGGATCCCCAGGTCGTACGCGACTCGAAACCGCTGAATCATCTGCTCCATTGACGTGCCGATGACACCGACCTGTGGATCCAGGCCGTCGCGAACCGTCATGCCGGAGAAGATCTCAACCACCTGGCGGAATCGATCCTCGCTCAGCGCATAACCTTCGCCCGCGGTACCCATCAGGTAGATGCTTTCGTAACCACCATCAATGGCACTCTGCACGTGGGCCCGGAACACGGGCTCGTCCAGCCTGAAGTCTTCGGTCCACGGCAGCATGCAGGCCGCGAGGTTGCGTTGCGGGTAGCGCGTCGGGGTCGGTCCGTTGGAATCAATCATCGATACCTGATCCTTTCTGACACGAAACACGGAGGGGGGACATTCTACCTACTCGTTGTTGAACCGATGGCCGGTCCGCCCAATTATCCCACGCCGAGAGAGAGAGTAGAATGTGCCGTCGCGATCTTTCCTGCCCGGTGATGTCGAGGTACAACATGCTACGTCTGAGGTAAGAGCGCCCGAATAGGGAGACCTCCAATGCACCATTATCTCTTGCCTGCGCTGACCTTTCTGTGTCTCGCCGTCAACAGTACGCCGTCCCCGGCTTAGAATCAGCCGAACGGAGATGCCAGGTCGCAGTCCCTCAGCGTCGTCTACGGTCCGAAGACCACCGTCTTCAGCAGACCTCGACGCGCCGACGGCACTGTCGATTACATGCAGGCGTTGAATGACAAATACGGCAGGGGTGTCACGCCGGCAAACAACGGCTTTGTCCATGTTGTCGGCATCATGCTGGCGGAGGAATGGTCTTCACCAAACGTACGTCACGTACGTCGCAAAACGTACGTCGCAAAATGTTTGCGAATCTCGGTGTCGCCGTCCCCGGGGCGGACGCCGTGCGATTCATCTATTTTCGTGAATTCGCGAAAGCATCGATCCCCGGTGACGACGCGCAGGACGGGGTGCTCGATCAGATCACGTCAGCGCCGTGGGAAGGCAAGCAGCACCCCGAAGCCGCGGCGTGGATCGAGGCAAACCAGCCGGTCTTCGATGCGGTTGAACGCGCCTGCGGTTCCAGGAAGTATTGGGAACCATGGGTGGCGGAAAAGGAAGACGACGTTCTCATCAACGTGCTGCTGCCCCAACTGGAGTTTTCGCGCAAAGTCGCCCGTCTGATTGCAGCCCGGGCGTTTCATAAAATCGGTGAACACGATACTCGTGGTGCGTCTGAAGACCTGATTCTTCTGCTCCGCTTCAGCCGTCTGTCTGCAACAAGCCAGACGCTCATCTCGAACCTCGTGGGGATGTCCATCAGCGCTATGGCGTCACCACTGGTGGCGCACCTCTGTTCCGCGCCGACACTGACCAGCCAACAGGCGAAGCAACTGATTCGTCGGCTTGAACGCCTGCCGGAATTGACGCCGATCGCTGATGCGGTGGACATAGGCGAACGCTTTTTGGGACTGGACACGGTCCTGCAAATCGGTAGCGGCCGGGTCGGCCTGTCGCAGATGATGGATCTGCTCCTTGATGACAATACCGTGAAGGTGAACAGCGATTCGGTCGTCGCTCATCTCGACGTCAACAACACATTGCGCGAATTCAACAGCCTCTACGATCGGATCGCTGATTGCGGCCGGGCTGACGACTATGCGACGTTCAAGCGAATGCAAACCGAACTGGATGCGGAAGTTTCCGGCATGCCAGGCTCGTTGGCCGAGTTGCCGGCGGCAGTGCAGTCGGTTCTGGCCGAACACGCTGATCCTCAAGTCCGCAAGACAGAGGTGACAAAGGTTTTGACCGACATGCTCAAGAGGCTCCGGATGACCGCAGTCGGTGCCGCGCACGGCGTGGAATTCCGCCACCGACAGGAGCAGGCGCGCTGGCCGGTCGCGCTGGCCGTGGCGGCCTACGAACACGCCGAGGATAAGTATCCCGAAACACTGACTGCCCTCGTCCACACTTATCTCGACAGTCAGCCGGTCGACCAATTCGACAGCAAACCACTGCGCTACAAATACAGCACCGAGTTCAAGGTCAAGGGCTTCATCGTTTACAGCGTGGGCCGCGACCTGGACGACGATGAAGGTCGGTCGAGGGATGATCGGGACGAAAGCGATCCGGAAGATCAGGCAGACATATCCATCCGCATCGGAACGTATCCTGAGCCGAAGGCAGGCGGCTAGAACGTCCATGGCGATGGCATCGCCTCGAATCAGGAAAGGCCGGACAGCAATGATCTGCTACGCAGGACATGCCGCCCTGTGCCTTCTTCTTTTCAACAACGTTGTTTTCGCCGGCACAGACTCGCCTCACTCACGCTTTGAGAGAATCGCGAGCCGCATGGTCAAAGCCATCAACGAGCAGAATCATCCTACCATTCAGCAGGATTTCGGCGACGTGATGCTGAAGGCATTTTCGCTCGACAAATCGAAGCCTTTCTTTACGAACCTGGTGGGCCAGTACGGCACCATCGAGAAACTCGGCAAGGCAAGGTATGTTCCCCCGAACCAGTCGATTTTCCCCACGCAGTTTCAGCGCGGCAAGCTGGATCTGAAGCTGGTCCTCGACAGCCAGGACACGGACTCTGGTTTCTTTCGCAGCGTCTTGCCGTGATTCGGCAGAATCGGTAAGTGGCTCCACAGATCGGCCGTCGTCCCACCGGATCCCGCGGAATGAAACCCACGACCAGCCCGCATTTTTCACCAGTTTCACCGCCCAGCGGGCGGCTTCGTCCGCTGGCTGCGGGGCACCCCAATCGCATTGAATCGCGATTGGGGTGCCCTTCGTCCTCCGTGCGATCCGTCCTCGTCGTAGTATTCAGCTACGCCTGGGGAGGATCGCATGTGCGTCCTTGCCCGCGAACGAACCTGCCTCGCTGGTATGTACACTGTCACCGGCCAAGGATCGCAGACTCTGCCTCAAGTCCCAACACCGCTGGCCACTACACCACCGAGCGGTGAAACTGGTAAGAAATTCGGGCGAAAAAGACCTGTCTGAAGTTGACGGTGGCCCTGGTCAGCCTGATTCTGGTGTTCGGCATTCTGGAACTCGGCATCCGAATCTATTGGGGCGAATACCGATTTCACAATTCCTGGGAAGTCAACAGAAATCTCTTCCGCTCGGCCTATCCCGCCGAATTCCACCAACAGCTCGGCTGGATTCCCATCGAAGGGTATGTCGGCGACGCGAACGTGTGGGGCACGCACGTCACCATCCTGCAGGATGGCATCAGGGCGAACAGCAAAGAGTCGATTCCGATTTCCAGAGAAGAGGGCGATCTCATCCTGGCCATCGGCGATTCGTACACCTTTGGAGACATGGTCTCCGATCACGAGACCTGGCCGGCCCGTCTCGAGGGACTGTCGGGGATTCGAACCTTGAATGGCGGCGTCTTCGGATACGCCGTCGATCAGACGTACCTGAGAATGAGAATTCTGGACGAACAGTACCGGCCCACGCACATTGTCATGAGTCTGATCCCTTGCGACATCCTGCGCTGCGAGCTATCCGAGCGCACCGCGGTCCCCAAGCCCTATTTCGAGATCGTCGACAATACGCTGGTGCTTCGAGACGGCCACATCACCGAAAAGCCCGCGGCGGGCAACGGGAATCTCCTGGGCCGTACGCTGGGCTACAGCTTCCTGACGCACAAGCTCATGCTGCAGGCGTTCCCTGAATACTGGCTTCAAGGCTCACAACGTACCACCCAGGTTCATTCGGACGGCGCCGCCGTCACGTGCCTGCTCATGAAGGAAATCGAATCCTTCCTGAAGGCAACGCCGTCAGTAAAGAAGTTCTATCTGCTCATTTAATACAAGGCCCACACACCGCGGGAATTTTTCGAAACGATTGACCAAGTGCTGAGCTGCGTCAACCAGGATGTCATTGAGGTCATTGATCTACGACATGCCCTGTCTGAGCTGCGGGATAACCATCCTGGAAAGTATCAAAGGTTGTATGTTCAGGGCCACATGACCGAAGAAGGCAACTATTTTGTGGCCGAAATCATGTCAGAAGCGATCGCGAATTGAATCGCGAGATCGCCCCCCCCCACTCGACGTCGGAGCGAAGCGAAGATCCGCCGCAGGCGGACTCGACACCCGACACTCTCCCCCCTCATAATCGCTCCCTCTCGCGAAGATGCGTCTGCACCGTCGGGCATTCCCGCAAGTGCTCGACGAATCGCCCATGCAATCGCTCGACGACATCGCCGTGATCCGAGGCGACGTTTCGTTCCTGTCCCGGATCATTTTCGAGATCGAACAGCTCGACCGCTTCGCCTGCCGCCGCGTAGTGCAGGTTCCAGCTTTTCTCACGAATCGACACGGGCTGACAGGCCCAAATCTTGAGAAAGGCACCCGTGACTCCCATGCCTCCTGCCGCCTGACTGCCGCTCTGCACCATGGTGCCGCACCTCGGCCGGCTGACGGCATCCTTGTCGATCTCGTGATGCCGGATTACCCTATCCTCAGTGGGTACGGCTAAGATAAAATTTCTCATCATGGTGTCATGTTCGCGGTAATGACGATTGATCCGATCCTGTCCCATGATCAGTGGCTTCTGATCACGCCTACAGCTGGAACTGGGGGAAGTCTTCTCGCCATCGGTTCGACGGCGGGGTTGCCATGATGGAAGCGGCTCGCGGCGTCAATATCTTTGGTGACCACCTGCGCCGGACTTCCGTCATAGCACGAGGCTATACCGAAAACATGGTGTGCCACGTTGTCTTCAACGGTTAGGGTCGGAGAGAACGGATGTCGAAGACCCCATCTCGAGACTATGACCTGGTCGTCATTGGTGGTGGACCCGGGGGTGCCGCGGCGGCGCAACTGGCAGCCCTGAATCGACTGCGGGTATGTGTCATCAACGATGGGCCGGTCATGGGATACGGCATCGAGGGCGCCTTCAAATCGAAGTCTCTTTTTGAGATTGCCCGACATCGTGTGTATTTCTCCCTTCGAGCCGATGTCTTCGGCGCGCCTGCCGAAATGGACTTCAAGGCCATCAGAGACTCCATTGAGAAGGGGTCTGAGGTACTGCAGGGACTTTGCCGAAAGAAAGACGAGATCCTAGGCATCGATGTCATTCAAGGCCGGGGGAGGTTCGTAGACCCACAGACGATTGCTGTCAATGAAGGTCGCTATCGTGCCGATCACATCGTGATTGCTACCGGCACCCGCCCGCGTGTGTTCCCCAACATAGAAGTTGACGGTGAACGCATTTTGACGAGCGATCACGTGGGTCAGCTTCGAGAACTTCCCGATTCGATGCTAATCCTCGGTGCCGGTGTCATCGGCTGCGAGTTTGCCAGCATCTTTGCCGAGTTTGGTTCTAAGATCACCCTGATCGACACGCAACCGGTGATCCTGTCCCATGAAGACGAAGATCTCAGTCGCTTTCTTACGAAGGCTTATGAATATTTCGGCATCGAGGTAGTCGGGTCCTGCCGGTGCAGAGAAATGAAGGTCGAGGGAGAAATGGTGCACACATTGCTTTCCGATGGACGGACGGTCGTGACCGACACGGCGGTCCTGGCCGTCGGAAGGGTACCCAATTCCAAGGATCTCAATCTCGAGTTAGCAGGGATCGAAGTCGACTCCAAGGGCTACATTCCGACCACCCACGTCATGAGAACAAACGTGCCACATATCTATGCTGTGGGTGACATTGGTTATCGCAATGTACCTGTTGACATGTGTCTTGTGCACGTCGCCGAAGCTGAGGGGCGTTGTGCGGCGCTATCGATTCTGTCGAAGAATCCCACGGCGAGTATGGAACACGTCCCGTTTATCATCTTTACGATTCCCATGATTGCGGGAGCCGGGATGAACGAGAAAATGGCGGCAGAACGCTACGGTGGCGAGGTCCGTGTGGGGAAATATCCCTACGGGCGCAATCACCGCGCCCTTGCGATGCACAACCCTATGGGTTTTGTCAAGCTGGTTGTACCCCCAGAGGGGGATGACCGCGTGCTCGGAGTGCGTGCGATCGGTCGCGATTCGGATTCCGTTGCCGGGATTGTCTCCATGATGATCGAGAACAAATTGCCCTACACGTACCTTCTGAATTCCATCCAACCTCACCCATCCTTGTCCGAGTGTCTGCAGGGCGCTGCCCAGATCATTGAAGGAAGCAAACTCCGCTACCAGGAGGGGGAGGAGTATTTGTTCATTGGCGATCGACTGCAGTGACTGACTCACCATTTGACGTCAGGTGATCTTGATTTCGCCGTCGATCTCGTGGCGGAGGTTTATCCTGTCCACGGTTAGGGTCATGTGAGCCCGGAGGGTCTCATTGCCTTTCAAGTTGCCGCTTTTCACGGCTTCGCGGACAGCCCGTTCGATTTGTTGTTGGGACGTGACGCCGATCTCTTTCAGAAACTTACGAGTTTCGATGTCAATCGCGGCCTCGTCCATGATATTCTCCAATTATTGCGCGGCAGCCATTCATCGGTCCTGGAGTCGCTACGGATGTTCACCCAGACATTTCATTCCTATCGCCATCCAATGACAGGATATCAAGGACTGAAATAGTGGACAAATGGGCGTCGTTAACCGACCGTTGACCCGCCGTTCTCGGGCTGGTGTCCGATTGCATTTGCGAAGGCGCAAGGCCTTGCGCGGCTTCGAGGGCACCCGGATCCCCCGGATTCCGGGGCGACCCGCAGGGGCCAGACGTGCCGGATGCCCCATGAGGTGCCCTCGTAGCGAGATCCGAATTGAATGTTGTGGTCCAGATCCTATAATCTAATGATTCGGATGAAAGCGGTGGACGCTCGTGTTCCGAATCACCGCAGCGACTAATGGAGATTCTCTATGGGCATTGAAGTGACTGAAACAGCGGTCCGCGAGATCAAGACCATCGTTGAGCAGCAAGAGCTGGACGCCGGAAAAGTTCACCTACGCTTGGGTGTGAAGGGTGGCGGCTGCTCGGGCTTCTCATACCTGCTCGACCTGACTGAGCAAAAGAACGAAGGCGACGAGATGTTCGAGCAACACGGGATAAAAGTCGTCTGCGATCCCAAGAGCTATCTCTATCTCAACGGCACAACGGTCGACTTCAAGGACGAGGTCATGGGCCGCGGCTTTGTCTTCAACAACCCGAACGCGACAAGCAGCTGTGGTTGCGGAAGCTCCTTCAGCGCATAGCGCTGAAGCGAGGCAAATTTATCTGTAAAGACGACCAGTTCCACCGTCAGTCCCGAGTGGGGTCTTTAAAGACATTGACAGTTCGGATCAAGCAGTCGCCCACGTGACAACTGCACAACGCATCCAGAACGATTTTCCTCGCTCGGTCGGTACCGATTCGATTGATTCGCTTTTGAGTCGTGTCGAGCAGTTCGTCAATCAGGAGCCGATCAAAACGCGAGTGGCGACGGTTCTGGGTGCGATGCCCCAAGATGTGACACGGGACCTCCTCGAGGACACGAGATTTCGCATCGCACTGGATGATTTTGTGCCGGGCCGGGGCCGTACCGTGTGGCTTTCCTGTCCCGCACCGGGGGGCCGTGGCAGTCGTTGCGTCGTGCTCAAACGCCGGCTGGGTGAATGCCCGGAAACGTTTGCGCACTACGTGATTGCCCACGAACTGGCGCACGCTTACCTGCGCAACGGTCCGTGGGGTGCCATCGCAGATCCCGAGCAAGCGGCCGATGCCCTCGCGTCCAGCTGGGGTTTTTCGCGGCCGGCTTAGTCAAACGCCCCCGCCGACTCCTGAGTGACGTGCCCACATGTCCGACTGTGCCAGCTGTTGACTGCGGTTCAATAAACTCAAGCCATGGCGACCCACGACCAGCTTGACCGGCCACTTCACGACCTTCGGGTTTCAGTGACGGACCGATGCAACAGGCGATGCACGTATTCCATGCCCAAAGAAGTCTTTGGTCGAGACTAGGCAAACGGAAACGCTCCCTCTTGTACGATCGACTGATACTGGCTGAATCGCGGCAGAAAATCGGATGCGATGAATGAACATCTCGGCACGACATTCAATCGCCGGATCATCTTCCGAATCGGGATCTTGGACATGTTGGCGGGCTGTGTACCCGACGTTGATCCTGTAGGTGATGGATTGTCCCACATCGGCGGCACCGGTGTCTCATGGCGCAACGTCGTATCAGAAACGGCATCGATAACCGGCCAATCATGATGGTCCTGGCTCAAAATATTCGCGTGGCCGGCGAACTCCGTTTCCCGCAGCTGCTATAGCACCCCGGGTGCTGGCCGATAATTCCGATCGAACGCTGGATTGTTCACTGCTGACTTGGCATCAAATGACCAAACCGCGAGCAGACAGCCAGGGTGCTCGGCTTCAATGCCCTGCTGCATGTCTACCCCCAGCAATACAGCCAACTCTTGATCGGTCACCGCCGGTAGCAGCGTTGCATGCCATCCCAGCGCCGCGGCGGCAATGACAATCGCTGCAATCGCGTGCCCCATATCATGCTGACAGTAACGGAAAGCGCGTTCGCCATATTTCCACGATTCACGCCAGTAGATCGATGTCAGTCCGATGAGCAGTATGTCCTGAGACAGCGACTCGATCAGCGCGTGCCAATGGTCATTCGAAAACACGGCGCGTTGCTCGATGCAATGTTAAAACGGGGCATAGTGATACAGCGCTGGCCGATCGTTGATCCCTTCGATGGCACCCGCCAGTAGGCATCCTTCTGTGGGATGCAGATTGCCACTGGACGGGTTGGTTCGAAGTGACCAGCGCGCCCCGGTGGCTGGCACCTCCTTCCACGCAGATAGTGCCAGGCTATCGTAGAACAACTGACTGATGGTGAGTCGATCGCATGCCCGTGCGGGCACGTCGAGGCCCGCCAAAACGACATCGTGGGTCGGCTCACCTGTTGGCTCAACCTCGTCCAGCATGAAACGCGGTGCGCCCTCATAACGGCGAAACGGATCCGGTTGCGTCGCCCAGTCCAGGTAACCCAGAGACCGCGCGTGACGGTGCACGTGGTGTTTACTCTGATCGTGATAGGCCAACACCGTACGCAGCGCTGGGGACGTCTCATGATTTCGCAGATCTGCTCTGATTGGACTCTCGGCTCGTTCGGTCATGTCCCCTTCTTGCAATCGTGGGCTTCTACAACCGCCATGGTTCTGTGATCCGTTAACCAGTTGTTGGTTGTTGTTCACATCGAGGACACGTACACAACTGAGCAAGCCGTTTCCAGGTATAAAGGCCTGTGTCGTGACCGTCCGACCACACAATCTTCACCGCATAATTGCCGACCAGTTGCATATCAGTAATCAAGATGTCCTCCGAGATGGTCGCCGGGTCGACAATGCGCTTGCCGGTCATTTCGTCGACACACCCGGCACAATGGCAAGCGAGGCGGAGGTTTCTGTACGGATAGTAGCCGACATGGTCTGGTTCCCACGTTATGTCCAATTGGCTTGACTGAGAATTGGCGTGCAGGTCTTTCGGTGGCTTGTCGTTCATGTAAGTTTTCAAGACCTCCATCTATGCAACTGCAGCCATCTCACATTACCTTCCATGTACATGGGTCTTGATCATAGGTTCGCGAGCTACTGTCACTGAGGATCTTTGCCCTCAAAGCGTCTCCAGCAATTTGGCCATCGCTGGTCCGAGATCATGTCCCTTGCCTACGCCCACACCTGCCGCTTTCGTGACACCTGCCCGAGGACATGGTAGGTTGCTAAGTGGTTGGGGTCTTTGGTGTTAGCGAAGGTAAGGTGCTCAGCTGCCTCGCTCAACGTCTCCGAGCTGTGACCCTGTTGAAACAGCGCCTGACCTAAGGCAAAGCGACTCAGCGCATCGCTGTCGTCCATGGCGACCAGTTTCCGGAATTTGGTCAAATCCATCAGGATGGCACTGCCACTTCGTTCGGTAAGTCAGGCGCCTTCACGAACCCCATTTCTTCCACGTCTTTCCTTTCTCATCAAATCGAATTCAACGGAGTCGAAATGTCCCATTTGGGCTCTTGTCCGCGACAGTTGACCTTGCCCCTTGAAACGAGTCCATGTCGAATTCACTAACATTCGACATGGACTCGTTTCAGGGGGCAAGGTCAAGGTTTCGTAGCGTCTCAAACTGAATACGCGCATAATCGGGCGGGACTTCATCCAGTCGCACTCGCTGACCGGTCTTGAACTTCTCAAGGTCCAGTAGCTCGACGCAGCCGCCACTTTCCCAGTCCTTGTACTCAGACCAGATGCGACCTTCAAGGCCGTACTGAGCTGCGGCCATCCCGACATAGTTGACCAAATATCCGCCGGGTTGCTCAATCGTCCAGAGGTAGACGCCCATGGACTGACGAAGCTCGGCCGGGGCATCCCAGAGCCGCGTGAAACCCGCCACGTCTTCGAAAGTGAAGGGTGTCGGATCGAAATTGACGTCAATGAATTCGGCCTGTTCTTTCATGCGGTCTCAAAGGATAGGCATTCGCGTGAATACGAAGTAGCCATTCAATCGTATCTCAACAACACGATCGTTACGATTACATCGCATCTCCGTGTGGCCCCTCAAGTACTCTGTACGGTCTCTTTGAGATGATCGAGGTAAATCGGCCCAGAAGATCCAGGCGGAGGGGCGCAGTGCAAAATGGTGGATTTGCCGGTGACTCCTCGGCGTAACTGTGTGCGTAGCGTTCAGTATTCGCACTGTTTGCGCGATCGTGGTTGAGAATTGATCGATGTATTTCTCAAGACCGATTGCCGTCTTCATCATCCTTCAATTCTAAATACACAAACATAGCACTGAATCACGGACTCACTGTCGGCTACCGCGTCTCTCATCATGGAAGAACGAACAGAGCCGTTCGTGAAGTCGAACCATCGCCAGCGTATCGAGCCGACAATATTCAAGGAGGGCCTGCCGGGTACGTTCGATCTGGTCGGTGGGCATCTCTCCTCGCGCCATTCTGGCAAGACGCATTATTGCCGCGCCGCCGTCCCCGATCTCAAGACCTTCATACGAAAGAGTCGGCACAAGCGCCGGCAGGACCATCTTGATCGAGAAGCTACCCTTGAAGTCGGGGTGATAGACATGACGGGATATCAACTCATACAGATCTACGAATCTTTCGACAGCGGATTCCAGCGACCCGGCAAGATCAGGAAATCGTTTGGCCAGAGCTTTCATACGTGTCTTCTCAAACGCGCTGTAGACCATGATCGAACCCCTATCACCGAGCACGCTGATGAGACGCTCGGCCAGCTCCCGCTCGCAGTCCCGTACGGGATCCGCCAGGAACTCGTCGTGTCCGATCAGTTGCCCCGGCACGCCGCAGTGGTGCGCACTGAACTGGGTGAGCACCTGCTCGTGGCAGCCGCGTCCCTCATAAAGGGGTAGGAATGTCGTCACCGTCTCAAAGTCCAGATAGTGAAATGGCATGACCATGCCCGACAGAGCGTCGGTTAGCTCCGGGCTGACCAAGATCTTCCCTGATAGAGCGCACTCGCGGGCCCTCGCTTGGGAATCCGTCAGACTGAAGTCCTCAGGCACGTCCTCCAAAGCGACGATCCCGGCCGCGCTGAGCAGGTTGAGCTTAGTGGGGTGGAGCCGCGGAAGTTCGAAGATCGAGTGTTTGATACCGGCTCCAAGACACTTCTCTTCGAAGAACGGGCAGTACCGACAGGCCCGTACCAGCCTTGCATCCGGTCGTTTGCCGGACAACAGACTCGCTTCGACGTGCGCTAACCGCTCGGTGGCATCAGTGAGCAGTGCGTTGACAGCCTCAGTCTGGTCCACGACCTCAAAGAGCGCGGAGACTTCATCACCGTGACGGTATTCCCGGGAAAGCAGCACCAGTGAACTGCGCAGGACAGACAGTCCTGTGGCCCGCGCCACCATAACGGTGTACGCCAGGTCATCGACCAGCTCATCCAACGCATCGGTATCGGCGAAGCTTGATTTGACTTCGAGAAGGTGCCACCCGTCATCTTCGCGCGTCAGGATGTCTGCTCTGGCGACGAACGAAGCATGTCGAAACTCGGCCTCGAACAGCGCCGTCGTCCCGGTGTCCTGTAGGACTCGACGAGTCGTAATAGCCTGATCTTCCCGATGACCCTCCACAACGAACACGCCGTCGGGATAAAGCTCCCGCGCGAGGCGTCCGATCTCCTGGCCCTGCTCCATGCGGAAACGCTCGGCCTCATTTGGTGAATCCAAGCGTTCCCGCATGGAAAGCCACGCCTGCGTTGCGCATTCGGTGGCCATTAGCCACGTCGACTTTTTGATTCTCCCGTTGGCCATCGCAGCCTCAAGTCTGGTCATCCCGGCCCGCTCGTTTCTCTGATATCGCGTGAAGGTTTCGAACCGATCGACCAGATGAAAGGGTATCCTTCGCGGGACAGATCTGTGCGAAATGCAGAAGAGTTCCGATTATTGATGTTGACATTCGCATATTAGCGACTCATGGATCGCAGTCGACCGCGTGAGTTCGATAGAGAAGCGTACAGACGTCGAGGCGTCATCGACTTGTGCGCCCGATGATTCGAAGAAGGTCGAGCTCTGGCTAAACAGTTTCGGGAATCAGCAATCAATGTCCTCGCCATTGTCGCGCTGTGGAGGATTCAGCGGTAACTGAGAATCCTCGATTCGTTAGACAGACCCCATTCGGACATTCTCGATCCGCGGGAACCGGCGATTGTGAAGAACAGGCTGGGTTTTTCAGGATAAATCGCTGTAATCGGCGCTGCTTGCTGGCCCATGCACAAGTACAATGGCCAAGATACCAATGCATACCAGCACGACCATCACCCGCAGTGAGCTTTACCGACTTGTATGGCAGCGGCCAATGATCCGTCTCGCGAAGAATTAGGGGATCTCGGATGTGGGTTTGGCCAAGATTTGTCGAAAGCACGGTATCCCCTGCCCGCCGCCGGGATACTGGGCGAAACTGCAGCACGGGAAAGAATGTGCTCAGACACCGTTACCTGAGCGTGATAACGATGTCGAAATCGCAATTCGTGATTCACTCCGTGGTGATTCTGCGTCACTGCACCTCGGCAAGTCCATACTTCATCAGGTTGAGACGGAGCGAACGAAAGAAACACGAATCGAACTGAGCGACAGCCTCCGCGGCGCACACGAATTGGTTAGGCGTGCGAATCAAGAATTGCAGAGTGCTTGCACCAACGAGCACAATATTATCGTGTGTCCCGACAACTCCATGCTGAACGTCGTCACCTCAAAGGCCAGCTTACGCCGGGCACTGCTCATCATGGACGCTCTGCTAAAGGCGCTCGAGCGGCGTGACTATGAAGTGTCTTCAGGGCCGACCGTAACCATTTTCGAAACCTCTGTTAGATTTGGCATCACCGAATCTCTGGAAGCCCGGCGCGAACCCTGTGAGGATCACAATCTGGACGGCGCTTATGAATTCGGTCACAACCGATTCAATGAAAGGCGCCAACCGTCTGGCCGTCTGAGCCTCGAAATCCAGGAGGGTGCACCGTACTGGGCGTCCGGCTGTCGGCGAACGTGGCGGGATACCAAGACGAAACGGCTCGAAGACCGCCTTAGCTCTTTCATGGCCGGCCTGATCACTATGGCCGCTCGGATCAAGGAGCACAACGAAGAACAGGAGCGTGAAGCGGAACTGCGACGGCAGGAAGAATTGGTTCGTCATGACCTTGCCCCCTGAAACGAGTCCATGTCGAATGTTAGTGAATTCGTCATGGACGCATTCAGGGAATGGCAAGGATCATGGCCAAGAAACGGCAGGGC
>Ga0310124_10001055_pt1 | contig 19496 bp, 21 predicted proteins | sample CB11b_AW_Bot5_MG_FD_203507 | JGI IMG/M metagenome (GOLD analysis project Ga0310124, IMG submission 203507) | Marine microbial communities from Western Arctic Ocean, Canada - CB11b_AW_Bot5 | ecosystem: Environmental > Aquatic > Marine > Oceanic | place: Canada: Western Arctic Ocean | collected... | reverse complement strand
GTTGGGATGGCCGAGGAAACCCTGCATCCCCCCGGCGATGTCGCTACGGTCGGTCAACTGATCTCCTGGCTGAGGGAACAATCCAGCGGCCACGCTGTCGCCTTTGCAGATCCCGCCATCGTGCGCTGCGCCGTCAATCAAGACTACGCCAAGATCGATGCCGCCGTGGGACCTGACGACGAGGTGGCCTTTTTTCCTCCCGTAACGGGTGGATGACCGGGTGATCAAGGTACAGGCGGAGGATTTCGACGTCGGTGCTGAACTGGCGGCGTTGAGCCAGGGCCGCGGCGAGGTGGGCGCCGTCGCTTCGTTCATCGGCCTGGTGCGGGACGTAGCCGATCCCGGCGATTTGTCCGCCATGATCCTGGAACATTACCCCGGCATGACGGAACGGCAATTGGCCGGGCTGGAGGCCCAGGCCTTGGAACGTTGGCCCCTGGACCGGGTGCTGATTATCCACCGCCACGGCCGATTGCTACCCGGGGAGCGGATCGTACTATGTGCCGCGTCCTCGCCGCACCGAGAGGCGGCGTTCGAGGCCTGTGCCTTTTTGATGGACTGGCTGAAGACCAAGGCGCCGTTCTGGAAATTGGAGGAAGTTGGCGGCCAGGCTAATTGGGTCGCGGCGAAACAGGATGACGAAGACGCGGCGGCGCGCTGGCAAACAGATACCCCTGAAACTGAAAAGTCCGAGTAGAAGGAAGAGAAACATGGCCTATCAAGCATTTGATCTCGGCGGCAAGGTCGCCCTGGTCACCGGGGGCAACAGCGGCATCGGCCTCGGCTTCGCCGAAGCCATGGCCCAGGCCGGCGCCGATGTCTGTATCTGGGGCACCAATGGGGAGAAGAACGCCGCCGCCCTGGAACAGTTGCAAAGCCATGGCGGCAAGGCTGCGGCGCAGATTTGTGATGTCTCGGATCAGGCCGCGGTCGCTGAATCCTTCGCCGAGACCCTGGCCAATTTTGGCCGGGTGGATAGCTGTTTCGCCAACGCCGGGGTCTCGGGCCGGGCTGCAAATACAAACTTCATGGAGTTGGAGGCGGAGGAATGGCGCCGGGTCCTGGACGTCAATCTGGATGGCGTCTTTTTTACCTTGCAGGCCGCCGCCCGGCATATGACGGAACGGGATGGCGGTGGCCGTCTGATCGGCACCGCGTCCCTGGCCGCGATCGAGGCGTCGCCCCGCAGCGTTCATTACGCCGCCAGCAAAGGCGCCTTGATCTCCATGATGATTTCTTTATCGGTGGGTCTGGCGCGCTATGGCATCACCGCCAATTCAGTGTTGCCCGGCTGGATCGAAACGCCGATGACAGAGCCCGCCTTTAATTGGGACAAGTTCGCTGCTGCCGTGAAGCCGCGTATCCCGGCCCGGCGTTGGGGCACAAAGGAGGATTTTGGCGGCGTCGCGGTTTATCTGGCTTCGGACGCCTCGGCCTATCATTCCGGCGATACCTTCATCATCGACGGCGCTTACAACAAGTTTTAGCTGTATGATAGGTGTCGGATTAGCATTTGGCGCGGCGCCAGTCGGCGAATGAAATGGCGATGATCGGGACCACCAGCAGTCCGATAACCAGACTGAATTGCAGGCATTCCAACAACGTTACGCCCGTGGCGGCGTGGGCCAGCAGGAACAGCACGGCGACCGTCATTACGCTGCCAACCGCCAGGGTCGCTCGCAGTCCCCGCGTGACACTGGCCACCCAGATGATCAGGGCCACGGTCGACATAATGACAAGCGCGGCGCCAAGAATGAATTCAATAACCATGCCCCGACCCCCTGTCTTTTCTTGTCATAACCAAGAAAAATTATTTATCACATCTCACGGTACCGTGATACGAAAAACTTCAGACAAAAATCGCATGACGTAATAAGGCTATGTATCAACCCGCGCATGGATTGCGCGTCGTGACTGAATTAGAAAGCGTTAAACCAGGCAGATGCCGCCGGCGGACAAGCCTGCCGCAAGGCCGGTCCAGACCGTTTCGCCGCCATGCCCGAGGTGAACACCGAAAAAGGCAGCGGATGTCAGACCTAGGCCGCATTCAACCGGCGTGGTCTTCTCATCCCTTGTTCGGGGCCCGCTTTAGCGGGATAATCAACCAGAAAATTTGCCGCCTTGGGAGGTCACCATGAGCCACGACGAAATATTTCCCGTTCCCGACGCTTGGGCACAGCGGGCCTTTGCTGACAACAACAAATATCTCGCTATGTATCAGAAGTCCCTGGACGACCCGGATGGCTTTTGGGGCGAGCAGGGCAAACGGATCGACTGGGTCAAACCCTATACCAAGGTTAAGAACACCACCTTTGGGCCCGGCGACGTCGCCATCAAGTGGTACGAGGACGGCACCCTGAACGCCTCATACAATTGCCTGGACCGCCATCTGGACAGCCGCCGTGATCAGGTGGCGATTATCTGGGAAGGCGACGATCCCACCGAAAGCAAGTCATTTACCTACGGCGAATTGCATGCCACCGTGTGCAAATTAGCCAATGGCCTGAAATCTCTGGGCGTCAAGCGCGGCGACCGGGTGACGATCTATTTGCCCATGATCCCGGAAATCGCTTTCGCGGTACTGGCCTGCGCCCGCATAGGCGCGGTGCATTCGGTGGTCTTTGGCGGATTTTCACCAGATTCCCTGGCCGGACGTATACATGACTGCAAATCCAACATCGTTATCACCTCGGATGAAGGCGTGCGCGCCGGTCGCCCGATCCCGCTCAAGGTCAACACGGACGCGGCCCTGGATAAGTGCCCTACGGTCACCCATTGCGTCGTGGTCAATCGCACAGGCGCGGATATCATCATGAAAGACGGCCGCGACGTCTGGTATCACGATTTAGTGGCTGACCAGTCCGAGGATTGCCCGGCTGAAGAAATGGGCGCGGAAGATCCTTTGTTCATCCTCTATACCTCGGGCTCCACCGGTAAACCCAAGGGGGTGTTGCACACCACGGGCGGTTACATGGTCTATGCCTCTATGACCCATCAGTATGTCTTCGACTATCATGATGGCGATATTTATTGGTGCACGGCGGATGTCGGTTGGGTCACGGGCCACAGTTATATCCTGTATGGCCCGCTGGCCAACGGCGCCACCACAGTGATGTTCGAAGGGGTGCCTAATTACCCGGATGCCTCGCGCCATTGGCAGGTTTGCGACAAGCATCAGGTCAACATCTATTACACCGCGCCCACGGCCCTGCGCGCCTTGATGCGCGAAGGTAACGGACCGGTGACCAAGACCTCGCGCAAATCGCTGCGCCTGCTGGGCAGCGTGGGCGAGCCCATCAATCCTGAGGCCTGGCTGTGGTATTACAACGTGGTGGGCGAAGGGCGATGCCCCATTGTCGATACCTGGTGGCAGACGGAAACGGGGGGTATTATGATCACGCCCCTGCCTGGCGCCACAGCGCTCAAGCCCGGCTCCGCCACCCGGCCCTTCTTCGGCATCAAACCGGTCCTGGTGGACGGCGAAGGCAACGTGCTGGAAGGTGCCGCCGCGGGCAATTTATGCATTTTGGACAGCTGGCCGGGCCAGATGCGTACCCTGTACGGCGACCATGACCGCTTTAACGAAGCCTATTTCTCCACCTATCCCGGTAAGTATTTCACTGGCGACGGCTGCCGCCGGGACGAGGACGGCTATTACTGGATTACCGGCCGGGTAGATGATGTGATTAATGTTTCCGGCCACCGTATGGGCACGGCGGAGGTGGAAAGCTCTTTGGTGGAACATCACGACGTGGCCGAGGCCGCGGTGGTCGGCTATCCCCATGATATCAAGGGCCAGGGCATCTATGCCTATGTCACCTTGAATGCCGGCCTGGATGGGGATGAGGCTCTGCGCAAGGAATTGGTCCAATGGGTGCGCAAGGATATCGGCCCCATCGCCTCGCCCGACCTGATCCAGTTCGCGCCGGGCCTGCCGAAAACCCGCTCCGGCAAGATCATGCGCCGCATCCTACGTAAAATCGCGGGAGATGATTTTTCCAACCTGGGCGATACCTCGACCCTGGCCGACCCGGCCGTGGTCGAAGACCTGATAGAGAACCGCCAGAACAAATAATGTCAGCTGGGGCGGAGGGCGGCCTGTCGTACCTCTCCCTCCGCCGGCCAAGCACGCGCCCGCGGTCACCAACCTATGCCCGCCAAAATGGCTGGTGCCGCGCCTCGGTGATTTTCAAGCCGGAAACCCTGGAATCGATGTACGAATTTCTACCAACATGGCGCTCAGTAATTTTCGCGACGATGGCGTGGATTCGGCGATCTGCTACGGCCGGGGCGCGAGCCGTTGAAGGGCCCCCCGATTTATTACGGCACAGCCTGCTGCATGTGTCCCTCTATCCCGACGACTGGCAACGTTGCCTGACTATGGCGGGATACGCTGATATGAAAGTTGCGGGCCGCCAGACCTTCGATGACACGATGGTGGTTCTGCAAGCCGGGATAAATGGCCTGGGCGTGGCCCAGGGCCGCCATACCTATGTCAACGCCGACATTGCCGCCGGGCGCCTGGTGAAACTATTCGACATGGCGTTACCGCAAGAGACTGTGTTCTACGTCGTGTCGCCATCGGCGACACAGGATCACCCCAAAGTCGCCGCTTTCCGGGATTGGATTTTGGTGCAGAATACTCCGGAAGCGCTTTAGTTGCCGAAGACATCCTCGGCTTTGGGGCTTCCTTCCTCGGGCTCTGCGCTGGCGGACGCCGCGCCGAAAATATTGTCGGCCGAGGGTTCCGGCTTCGGCTCGGTGGGCGCTTCGGGCGCGGCGCCAACGGCGGCGTCCACCGCCTCCGGGGCATCGTCGGGCTGCGCCGATGGCTGACCGGACCCTTCGGCCGCATTGAGATTGGCTGCGCGTTTCTTGGCCCGCTCCTTGTCCGCCTTGGCTTGCTGCTTTTGCAATTTTTCCTGCGCTTTTTGCACCGCGCCGTCCAAGTCTATCTGGGTGCTTAGGCCCAAGGTCACCGGGTCCTGAGGCGTAATGCTCGAGATATTCCAATGGCTGCGGTCGCGCACCGCATTGATGGTTTGTTTTGTGGTGCCGACCAGTTTGGAAACCTGCGCGTCGGTCAATTCGGGATGGTAGCGGACCAGCCAGGAAATGGCGTTGGGGCGGTCCTGCCGGCGCGACAAGGGCGTATAGCGGGGCCCCCTGCTGCGCCGCTGGGTTTCGCGCAGCCGCGCGTCCGAGCGCCGCAGCCGTTGTACGGCATCGCCGGCGCAACGGTCGATTTCGTCCTGCGAAAGTTGTCCGGTGGCGATCGGGTCCACGCCTTTTATGCCAACGGCGACCTCGCCATCTGCGATGCCCTGAACCTCCAACGCATGCAGGTTGCAGAAAACGGCGATCTGATCAAAGGTCAAAGTGGAGTTGTCGACCAGCCAGACGGCCGTCGCTTTCGGCATCAATACTTCCGTCATCTGTATGACTCCTGAATGCTGCAATCCCGGAAAACCGGCGCACGCACTAACTGTGCGCCGTTAGGGTTGCGCTGATCGAAATTACTATTAACCCCTATATAACGCGCTTGCGCCACAGAGCAAGCAAGGAGAATAAGCAAGGCGAGCAAAGAGGGCGCGCATACAGAGGCTTGGGGATTACGGCAAGGCAGACTAAACCGTCAAGACAATCTTGCCGATGTGTTCGCTGCCTTCCATCCGGCTATGAGCGGACGCGGCATCGGCCAAGGCAAAACTCTGGTCCATCACGGGGCGTACTACGCCTTGTTTTAACAGCGGCCAGACCTGGGCCCGCAATTCATCTGCGATGACCGCTTTTTGCGCCACGCTGCGCGGCCGCAAGGTGGAGCCGGTCACGGTCAGGCGTTTCATCATGATCGGCAAGATGGAAAACGCGGGCACTTTAGGGCCGTGCAGCGTCGCAATTTGCACCAGACGCCCTTCCACTGCCAGGCAGGAGAGGTTGGGGTTGAAATAATCACCCCCCACCATGTCCAGAATCAGATCGACCCCCTCGCCACCGGTCACCTCGGCAATCACGGCGGCGAAATCCTCGTCGCGGTAGTTGATCGCCCGTTCCGCGCCTAGTCCCTCGCAGGCCTGGCATTTATCCTGATTGCCGGCGGTGGCAAAAACCCGCGCCCCGAAGGCCCGGGCCAGTTGGATCGCCGTGGTGCCGATGCCGGAAGAGCCGCCATGGATCAGAATGCTTTCCCCGCCCTGCAAACCGCCCCGTTGGAAAACGTTGGTCCAGACCGTGAAGAAGGTTTCGGGCAACGTCGCGGCCTCCGCCATGCTCAACGGCCCTGGTACAGGCAGACACAGGGCGGCGGGCGCCAGGCAATATTCGGCGTACCCGCCCCCTGCCACCAGGGCGCAAACCTTGTCGCCCACGGTACAGGTATCAACCCCGGGGCCGGCCAGCACCACTTCGCCCGCGACTTCCAGACCGGGTATATCCGGCGCGCCAGGAGGCGGTGGATAGTTTCCGGTGCGCTGCATCACGTCCGGGCGGTTGATACCGGCGGCGGCGACCTTAATCAGCACTTCGCCATAGCCCGGCCGGGGCACCGGCCGCGCAGTGGGTTGCAAGCCTTCCGGCGGGCCAAAGCTGGCGATTTCGATGGCTGTCATACTTTCTGGCAAGGCGATCATGGATACTCTCATTTGTTTGCAGGTGGGCTGAACAATTGCTCTAATGTGCTTTGGACGCTTGGCAATGTCGAGAGGGAACAATGGATACCGACGATTTGGAACCGCCCCGAATATTGTCCGGAAAACCGCCTGGTAAGCCCGACCTGCAAATCATGTCCGTTGCGCAGTTGCAAAATTATATTGCCGAGATGGAAGCGGAAATTGCCCGCGTCCGCGCCGCTATTGAAGGTAAACAGTCTGCCCGCGGCGCCGCGGACGCCGTATTCAAGGTCTGATTCAGGATTTGGCGGGTGCCGGCCTTTCTGCTGGTGAAGGCGGCGCTGCCGGCGCTTCGGTGGCGTCTGTTTTCGTATCTTTCGGCGGGCTCCAGTTTTTCTTCAACTTGGCGCAATGATCCTGGTCATCCGCCCGGGGTGTAAACCAGACATAGTCGAAGGGCAATACGGGGGCCGAGAAACCCGCCGCATAGTCGGTGGGATCGAGAACCCCATCCTGAACTTCCAAGAATGCCACCGAGGCGACCCGGACGCCGGGCTGATGGCGGGCCAGGAACAATGGCACCGCTAGATCCTTGCGAACATGGCCGGCGCCGGCGATTAGAAAGGAACCGTCATCGACGCCGCTGGCCAGCATATGTTCCGCCAAAACCGCGTCCTTGGATTGTTGTGCATTCAACAGCGGTTCCAGGGCCTCCAGCGGCATCAATTCGCAATGGGACTGATACAATTGCTCAAGGCTGTGCTGCCGCAATGCCTCGGGGAAGGGAATATGCAAGCCCAGGGCGCGGCGCCGTTTCGCAAACCCAAAGGACGGCTTGCCACGGGCCAGGGCCCGCATCACCGTCTTCGACACGCCGGCGGCATACATTGGCAGACGCGCCGCCATGGCCGCCTCGGCGATGGGCTGGTACAGGCGCCAGGCCGGCCAGCCGCTGGCATCCCAGCCTAGGGTTGCGCCCAGGGCGGAGGCATCCTGTGAGTATTTTGCCCAATAACGGTCCAGGATAGGTTGCTGCGTTTCGGGGATCATTTCCCAGACCACCGCCGGGTGCCGCCCAAGGGTCGCCAGAACCCGGATCAGGCGGGCCTGCAGCAAATGATGATCGGGGTTGTCGTGGGTTTCCCCCAGCAATATATAGGCCGATTTAGCCAAGTCCTTGGCCAGGGCTTTCTGCTCGACGAAGCGGCCGTCCGCCGGGCGCCAGATACGCCCGACCAGGTGATGTTGTTGCAATAGCGGCGATTGCCAGGTGGGTTTTTTGTCCTTAACCGCCAGCAGATTTTCCAGTGCAGGCGAAGGCATATTCAGTTCCACCCAGGTACAACTACCCAGAACGAGAAGCAGCAGGCTGTACAGAAGCCGTGACGGCACCATCAGGGCCATGTCTCCACCTTGCCGGGCGGCGCGAAAGAACCACCCCAGAGACCGGCCTTGGAGCGCCACGCCGAATTTTTCCAATAGACATAGCGGTCCGACTGTTCCCGCGCCGCCAGGGCCCAGCCCGCTCACACCATGGCCAGGCCTAGATCCTGGCCCGCGGCGTTGCAGGTCTCCGTGGCGCTGCGGTTTCCCTTCCCGCCGCCGATGCGGTCATCGCCAGAATCTTCCGGCACGCATTCAGCCTGGCGCCCGCCGATCAGGCTGGCTGGGAACGCGCGGGCATGGGTCCGCCGAAGACAACGGGGGGCGGCACTAAGTAGCGAGAGAACCATAAGTAACAAAATCAGCATCCCGCTATTATCCCTCATCTGATTTTCACCGCCAGCGCTTTGCGTGGCCGGCGGCAATTCTAAATATCGCACCGGTATTAGTAATTTGTTAACCCTCTTGCCCTAATGTACACGGTGATGGCGCACACACCCTGCCATCCTCCGGATTGGATTATTCTAGTCTGTTGAAGCCGCCCTGTTGGGTTGGAGCCGCCCTCAAAAGGGCGGCTCTCTTTTTTTACCCCCTCCATAAATCGTTGTTTTTAGCCACATTGACCGGGCATCGCCTAGAATTATTGTCGCTTCATCTGAATTTTCGGGGCGTTGATTTTCCCACTTGACCTTAGTTGGCTCTGGACCATAGAGTCCCGCCCCTACAGACGCGAGTCTGACAGGTTGAGGCAATAATAAAAAAAACATTGGGGGATCGCCAGTAAATGGCGGTCCCCCATTTTTTCGCGGATAATATTTTTCGATCCAGGATCCGCCAGAACGGCCGGCGCGATAACTACCGGCTCTGAAACCGGGCGGGAGCGGAGGGCGGAATGAAAGTAGGCTTTATAGGGTTGGGGATCATGGGTGCGCCCATGGCGGCGCATTTGCAAAATGGCGGCCATCAACTCTATCTCTATGATCTGGCGCCGTACCTGCCGGCGGCCTTGCTGCAAGGGGGCGCCATCGCCTGTGACAGTGGCCAGGCAGTAACGGAACAGGTGGACGCGGTCATCCTGATGGTGCCCGATACCCCGGATGTGGAGGCGGCCCTGTTCGGGCCCCACGGCGTCGCCGAAGGTTTGCACGCGGGTCAACTGGTGGTCGATATGAGTTCCATCTCCCCCACCGCGACCACCGCTTTCGCGGCCCGCAGGCAGCCTTTGACCGTGCCGCACCGTTGTTCGCGTTAATGGGTGATACGGTAACCTTGATTGGCACCCGCAATGGTGATGGCCAGGTTTGCAAGGCTGCCAATCAGATCATTGTCGGCGTCACCGTACAGGCGGTGGCCGAGGCGTTGGTCCTGGCCGCCAAGGCCGGCGCCGATCCGGCTCGCGTGCGTCAGGCGCTGATGGGCGGCGCGGCCGCCTCGATGATCCTGGAAAACCATGGCGCCCGTATGCTGGAGCGTAATTTCGAACCGGGATTTCGCGCAGAATTGCAGCAAAAGGATTTGAACGTGGCATTATCGGCGGCCCGGGACCTTGGGGTTGTCCTACCACTGGCGGCAACGGCGGAAGGCCTCTACAACGCCTTGAGCGCCCGTGGCCAGGCCCAGGCGGACCATAGCGCCGCGGTCACCGTTTTAGAGGAACTGGCGGCCTGTAAAATCGCCTCCACGGAAAAAACATAGTTGTTTTCTAATCCAGCGCTTGGATCTCGAGGGGATAGGAGTTTTATCATGAGCAACGGAAATAAGCGTAATTCCATTACAGGCCGCAGCGCCTTTTTGGCTCTGCTGAAGGACGAAGGCGTCACGCGTTTGTTTGGCAATCCCGGAACCACGGAATTGCCCATCATGCATGCCATGACCGAGCAGTCTGATATCTCTTATGTTCTTGGCCTGCAGGAGGCCATCGTTGTCGCCATGGCCGACGGTTACGCCCGTGCCTCGGGCAAAATTGCGGCCGTCAACGTGCATGTGGCGCCGGGCCTGGGCAATGCCATGGGCGCGCTCTATACCGCCAATTTTTCGGGCTCTCCTCTGATCATCACGGCCGGTCAGCAGGAACAGGGCCACGGCCTGACAGAGCCGCTGTTGTACGCCCCTCTGGTGCCCATCGCCGCGCCGCTGGTGAAATGGGCGGTCGAGGTCACCCGTATTGAAGACCTGCCGATGATCATGCGTCGGGCAGCAAAGATCGCGCTGACACCGCCCACCGGGCCGGTGTTCATTTCCCTGCCCGGCGATATTTTGAATATGGAAGCGGCGATCCATCTCGGCGAGAGTACGCGGGTCGATGCGGCGGCGCGGCCGTCCGATGCCAGCCTGGATAATCTGGCGGCACGGCTTTGTCAGGCTCGGCGCCCAGTGCTCATCGCCGGGCACGAGATCGTCGCCTCGGACGCGTTTGTGGAAGCGGCGCAACTGGCGGAAATGCTGGGCGCGCCGGTCTATCAGCAGACGGTCAATGACGGCGCCCATTTTCCGTCTGAACATCCCGCCTTCGTGGGCAGCCTTAACCGGAACCAGGAGTATGTCCGCGACGTACTCTCGCCTTATGATCTGCTGATTTGCCTGGGAGCCGATCTGCTGCGCATGTCGGTGTATAGCAAGGTCGATCCTCTGCCCGCCGGCATGGCTGTGATCCAGATCGGCCAGCGCGATTGGGAGATGGGCAAGAACCATTCGGTGGAGCTGGCCTTGCGCGGCGATGTCAAGGAAACCATCGCGGCGTTGCTGCCGATCCTGGCGGCGCATGGCGGCCAAAACCTGAAGGACCGGGGCAAGGCATCCCTGGCGGCGGTGGCGGCGCGGAACTGGACCGTGCACCGAGAGGAACTGCGCGCCAAATTCAGCCCAATGGCTGATGCCACCCCGATCGAGCCGGACTGGCTGATGATGCGACTGGTCGATCTGCTGCCTGCCAGCGCCATCGTCGTCGATGAAGGGATCATCAGCACCCGCAGCCTGCTGAATTTTTTAGCCGTCCGCGATCGCTACGGCTATTTCGGCAATGCCAGCGGCGGGATCGGCTGGGGTATCGCGGCAGCCCTGGGCGTCCAGATCGCCCACCCGGACCGCCGTGTGGTGGCCGTGCTTGGCGATGGCAGCGCCATGTACAGCATTCAAGCATTGTGGACGGCGGCGCACCTGAAACTGCCAATCACCTTTGTCATCGCCAACAATGGCGGTTATAGGATCATCAAGGAGCGGCTGCTGGCCTTTCACGACAACGATCAGTTTATTGCCATGGATTTCAAGGACCCGGCCATAGAATTTGCCGATCTCGCCCGTTCCCTTGGCATGCAGGCGGAGCGTCTCGAAACCGGCGCTGCATTCGAGACGGCTTTTCAGGCGGCTAATGGCCGCGACGGACCGACTTTGCTGGAGGTAGTCGTTCAAGGCGGTAAAACCATGCAGGGTTAGTCGTTACCGGCACCCTACCTGCCGCCTTCCGGACCACCTACCTTATAACTTGCCATGCGGCGCGCCCTCAATTCGGCGGCCAATGCTTCGGTGCTGTCCATGTCGGGTTTAGCGACGACCTTGGGTTTCTGGCCGGCATATATGTCGCCGGTTTTGCCGCTGGCCATGAACAACCAAGCTTTGGCGCGGACAATATCCCATTTTACCATGTGGTCGTCGCGATAGGCCGCACCCAGGGCATATAGCGCACTAATGTTGCCTTGAATGGCGACCTTGCGCCACTATTGCGCGCCGCCATGGCTTTGCTCGGCGGCGCGTTGGAACCATACGCCGCCTCGGCGTAACTCTGCCGCGTGCCGATGCCGGTTGCCAGCAGGGCGCCGAGTTCGTGCTGGGCATCGGCGTTGCTACGCTCTGCTTGGCCGCAAACCATTATCTCGTGTTCGAGATCAAGCTGGGCATCATCGCCGAAGGTTTCCAAGATCTCCCGCGCCAGTTCGGTGGTGTCTTTCTCCGGTTCGGCCAGGTGGGCGACCGGGTGCACAAGGACCATAGCCAGACAAGCCACGGTCATCACAAGCATACGGCCCAGAAATACCATGCCGTGTCCCCACTCTTTTGCGCCAATTTTACTGTACCGGACAGAGTTAAGGGCTAATTTGTTACCAAAATCGTGCACTGGCGGTTTCCATAATTGGCAATTCTGGGCACTGTTTCGCCGTCAAGGACCGCAAATAGGCGATAATCGCGTCGAGATCCTGGTCCTTGATATTTGCATAATAATTAAAAGCCATGGGCGGCGACGCGGCTTTGTTTCTCAGGCGCGATAGAAAACGAGGTATCCGTCATGCCCAGGGCCCCTAGAATTCGTTGCTGGAAAAACGCATCCAGGGGATGGCTAGAAATCACTTCCGCCAGGCGGCCCAGCAAATCAGTGTAGACGCTGTAATTCTATTCGGTGCCCGGATGGCTCAACAGGGGTCGATCCGCCAGCCGGTGGAGGTTATGGGCTTGGTCATGGAATAGAAGCGGAAGATAGTATCTTCCTACACCGGCAGACCGGCCTCCATATCCAGCTGGCCGCGGCATTGGCAATAAACTACCTGGCCATGGCGAGCCTCCAGGGCCAGGCCGCCAGGCAACTTACCGTCGCCGATAGAACTATCTATCCAGAGGCTGATACGATCCAGACGTTCGCTGGATAGGCCCACATTTTCGGGTTTGGCGGTGACGAGCCCGCTGGCATTCCTTCTACGAAGCGCAAATTACGAGGTGCCAATTACAGGGTGCAATAGCCCCCGTCCACGGGGATGGTTACACCGGTGATGAAGCCCGCGGCATCGGACGAGGCCAGAAACAACGCCGTGCCGATCATCTCTTCCGGCTCGCCCCAGCGGCCCATGGGCGTGCGTTGCAGGATGGGATCGGCGATTTCCGGCATAACTTGGATAGGTGCCGTCAAATTGGTGCTGATCCAGCCGGGTGCGATGGCGTTGACGCGCACGCCGCTTTGGGCCCACAGGGCGCCCAGGCTCATGGTCATTTGCAGGACCGCTGATTTCGAGGCGCCATAGCCAGGCCCTCTTGGCGAGCCGAAATACGAGGTCATGGAGGCGATGTTGATAATCGAACCGCCCGAAGGCTGTAATTTCGGTTGCAGGCGGTGGCACAGGCGGTATACCGAATTCAGGTTAATATCGATGGTCGCCTCGAAATTTTCCGGATCATAGGCCGCGGCACCGCGAAACGTGGTGCCCGCGTTGTTAACTAGCACATCCAGGCGGTCAAATGTTTCAGCCAGGACCTCCACCGCCGGCACATCCAGCATGTTCACCTGATGATAGGTGAACGCCGACAGATCGTCGGGATAATCAGCAATGCCACCTTTGGTGCCGGTAATGCTTACCTGGGCCCCGGCATCGCAAAAGCCCTGGGCAATGGCCAGGCCAATCCCGCTGGAGCCACCGGTCACCAGCACCACTTTGCCGGAAAAATCAAAACTCGCGCTCATGCCTACCGCTCCATCCGTACACTAAAAAAATTTCGAATTAATGAGAATCGCTAAGCGATTCTAGGTGATCGGAAAAATTGCTCTAATTCTAAAGATCCGAGCATTTTCAAAATGAAAATTCTCCAGGACCCGAACCTACAGGGCTTTGCGATTTTGGGAAAGTAACGGCGCGCCATACCAGGCTGCTTGCGGTCGCCTCAACTACACTTGGAATAGCCGCAGGAGACGCAGGTTTCACAGCCCTCTTGCAGGATCAGGCCGGGGGTGTTGCATTTGGGGCAGGTGCGCAGGTGGGGGCTGTTGCCGCCGCCGCCGTTACGGCCTCTACTGTGTGCAGACTGGGAAATCCGGGCGCTTTCACTGCTCGCCGCCGCATTAGGGTTGGCGATAAAACCAATGATGATCATATGCCGCTCTATCACCTCTCCGATGGCGGCCAGCAGCGAGGGAATATAGTGGCCATCGACCCAATAGCCGCCACGGGGATCGAACACCGCCTTTAGCTCGTCGACCACGAAAGAGACATCGCCGCCACGGCGGAAAACGGCTGAGATCATCCGGGTCAGGGCCACGGTCCAGGCAAAATGATCCACGTTCTTGGAATTAATAAAGACCTCGAACGGGCGGCGGCGGCCATCCTGAATGATATCGTTAATGGTTATATAGATGCCGTGGTCGCTTTCCGGCCAGTTGATCTTGTAGGTCTGGCCCTCCAACGCGCCGGGCCGGGCCAAGGGCTGGGTCAAATAGACCACGCCGCCTGCATCCAACTCGTCGCGGGGCTTCGCCTCGGGCGGCACAAGGGGTAGTTCCGGCTCTATAGGGGGCGCTGGTTTGACGGCGTCCCCGGCTTCCAGCACGGCCCCCGTGATCTCGTTCGGGCGGTAGGTGGTGCAGCCCTTGCAGCCCTCGTCATAGGCCTGCATATAGACGTCCTTGAAACCATCGAACGAGATATCTTCCGGCAGGTTGATGGTTTTCGAGATGGAGGCGTCGATATATTTCTGCACCGCCGCCTGCATACGCACGTGATCCGATGGCGCCAGAGCCGACGCCGTGACAAAATAATCCGGCAACTGCGCCGCCTCGCCGAACTGGGCCTGGAATTGGCGATAGGCATAATCGCTGACCGGTTCTTCCCGCCGGCTGCCGTCCGGCATGATGACGTGGCGGCGATAGGTAAAGGCAAACACGGGCTCCAACCCAGAGGAGATATTATCGGCGAAGATCGAAATGGTTCCCGTCGGCGCGATGGAGGTCAACAGAGCGTTGCGGATGCCATGTTCGGCAATAGCCGCGCGGACATCGTCATCAAGCTCTCCCACGCTTGCCCCGGCCAAATAGGCCGCCGCCTCGAACAAGGGGAACGGCCCCTTTTCCCGGGCCAAATCCACGCTGGCCAAATAGGCCGCCCGGCGCATCGCGGCCAGCCAGCTTTCGGTCAAAGCCACGGCCTGATCGGAGCCATAGCGCACCCGGCAAAAGATCAGGGCATCCGCCAGCCCGGTCACGCCCAGGCCGATCCGCCGTTTCGTCTTCGCCTCGTCCCGCTGGGCCGGCAGGGGAAAATTGGAGACGTCGATGGCATTGTCCAGCATCCGCACGGCCACCGTCACCAAACGGCGCAGCTCGTCCAGATCCAGCTCCGCCCCCGCGCCAAACGGATCGCGCACCAGACGGGCCAGATTGATCGAACCGAGCAAACAGGCGCCATAGGGGGGTAGCGGTTGCTCTCCACATGGATTGGTTGAATAGATGGTTTCGCAATACCCTAGATTATTGCGCTGGTTAATTCGGTCGATGAAGATTACGCCGGGTTCGGCATAGGCATAGGTGGCCCGCATGATGCGGTCCCACAGCTCCCGCGCCCGGACGCTGCGGTAGGTACGGCCGGCGAAATGCAATTCCCATGGGGCATCATCCTTTATCGCTTGCATGAGGGCATCAGTGACAAGCACCGACAAATTAAACATACGCAGGCGGCCAGGGTCTTGTTTGGCTTCGATAAAGGCTTCTATATCGGGGTGGTCGCAGCGCAGGGTCGCCATCATGGCGCCGCGCCGATGGCCCGCCGACATGATGGTACGGCACATGGCGTCCCAGACATCCATGAAGGTCAAGGGACCGGAGGCATCGGCGCCCACCCCTTTGACCCGCGCGCCATTGGGCCGCAGGGTGGAGAAGTCATAGCCGATGCCGCCGCCTTGTTGCATGGTCAACGCGGCTTCTCTTAAATGTTCGAAAATTCCCGACATGTCGTCGGGGATTGACCCCATTACGAAACAATTAAACAGGGTGACGTTACGCTTGGCCCCGGCGCCGGCCAAAATCCGGCCAGCGGGCAAAAAACGAAAATCGGCCAAGGCCTCGAAAAATGGCACCGTCCACGCTGCGGGCTGGGTTTCTGCGGCCGCCAGGGCCTGGGCGACCCTGCGCCAACTATCGTCAATGGTATCGTCGACCGCCTGGCCATCGGCACCCTTTAGGCGGTATTTCATGTCCCAGATCTGTTGGGAAATTGGTGCGACGGTTGGCATTCTATCCTCTTATCATGGGCGCCAAACAGCGGCAAGGCGACCCTTTCAACAAGTTATGTTCTTGTTTTGTATCATACGCGATGTTGCGTCGAAACGGGAGTCATACTTTAGTTCTTCCCTCCGCCTCCAACGCTCTGGTCGCGGTCTCTATGCGTTCCTTTAGCAGATCGTCGAATTCCTTGCGCGGCAGGCCGGGGGGGATCGGTTCCAGAAATTCGAGCACGATGGTGCCCGGCCGGCGCAGTAGTTGCCGCCGCGGCCAGAACAGGCCGGAATTCAACGCCACGGGCACGACCGGCACAGCTAGCCCCCGATACAGCGCGGAGATGCCGGGTTGGTAGGGCGCGTCTGCGACCGGCGCGCCCGACGCGGTGCGCGTGCCTTGGGGGAAAATCACGATGGGACGGCCTAGCCCCACGGCCGCCCGCCCATCGTCCAACATCGCCCGCAGCGCTTTTGTCCCCGCCTTGCGATCCACCGCAATCATCCTTGTCTTGCAGCACATCCAGCCATAGATGGGAATGGCCAACAGCTCCTTTTTCATAACCATGGCCGGGTCGTCGAGGATGACGTGCCAGATCAAGGTATCCCAGGCGGATTGGTGTTTCGCCGCCACGATGGCGCCGCCTTGCGGGCGGTGTTCCAGGCCACGGTATTCAACCTGAATGCCGGCACTCAGGCGCATCAGAAAATTGACGCCTCTGGCCCATTGCCGCTGGCCCCAGATCGTCACCTGATAGGGCAGCAACAGGGCGGGTGAGAAGGCGATCACCATGCTCACCGACCACGTGTAAAATAACAGGTTGAATAGATTGGATCGAATAATCCGCATCACCACTCCGGCCCGGTCAGGCGTACACCAATAAAAGGCTGATTAGATATTTGCTGTATTCCACCGCCAACAACCTCATGGTGCCGGGGAAAAGCCACCAATTCGCTAATTTTACATGTTCCCGGATAACCGGGTTGGCCACCAGCGTGACTGCGGGCATGGCCCGTTGAAACAGCAACAGGCTGCGCGGCATATGATAGGACGCGGTTACCAGATGCAGACTGTGATAACCGTGCCGCGCCATCCACTGGGTGGTCTCCAGGGCATTGCCACGGGTGTCGCGGGCCTGATAACTAAGTTCAATGCAGCAATCGAACTTATCGGTGCCCACGCCCTGGCCAGCTTGCAATTCAGTCACCGTGATGCCCGATTCAACGCCGGAAATTAGCATTTTATCACCCCTGCCCGCCAAAAGCAGCTGCAGCCCGGCCTGTAGCCTGCCCGCGCCGCCCGTCAGGACCACGATGGCGTCACTGTGGCCCGGTTGCAAATTCGCCTGCCGGGGCAGCTGGGCCGCAAATAGCAAGAAACCGCCCAGCCACAACAGGATTATGCCGGCAACGGCGAAACTCACGCCACGGCGCAGCCAAGTGCGTCGCCGGGCCCTGATTGCCGCCATCAGTCGTGCTCCATATTCAGGGCATCCGAGATAATTCGCGCAGCACCGTGCGCCGGGCCGTTAACGCCGTCAACAACGCTGCCAGGAATGGCAGGCTGGCTAGGGACAAAAGGCCAAGGGGCGAAAGGGCGAGATTACCAAGCAATGGCCCCTCCAGATCGGCGGCCAGGCGGGACAGGGCAAACAGGGCAGCGGCAGTAGCCGCCAGCCCGATCAGGCCGCCTTTCAAGCCCATGGACATGGCACGCCAAAGGAACAGCCGGGCAATATAGCCGTCGCGTGCACCCATGACATGCAGCAGCTTCACGACTTCCAAATGGGCTGCGAATGCCGACCGGGTGCCAAAGATTACCACCGCGCAGGTCGCAAAGCAGAGCATTGCCAGGCAGGCCAGCATCATCCACTGTAACGATTGGCTTAACCTGATTAGTTTACCCAGCCAGATCTGGTGATCATCAACGTGAATATCAGGGCCAATTTTGGCCAGCCATTTCATTAGCAATGGCAGATCCGCCGGCTCTGTCGGGGACAATTGCACATCGATCAAATTGGGTAGCGGCAATTCAGCGATCAGACCGCCGCTGCCCAGCCAGGGTTGCAATAAATTGGCGATCTCGTCCGCTTCCAACAACCGAACCTCTCGAATGCCGGCGGTCGCGCGCAGGGCCTTGACCACGGCGGCGACGCGGGCTTGGTCCGGCCCGTCTTGACCGGCCTTGTTGCCTTTTAGGGGTGGAATTTCCACCGTAATTGTGTTGGCCAAGTCGGCACGCCAGGCGCCGGTCGCCTGATTTAATGCCAAGCCGGCGGCCCCGGCGAGCGCGGCGAAGAAGACCATCACCGCTACCACCCAGGGCAAAAATCGCCCGGCGCCTTCCGAATCGGGTATCAGGTCTGGCAGTGCCATGGCATCCTATTTGGTAATACGTCCGGATCCGGCAGCGCCATCAGTGCTGGCAAAAGCCGGACCGGCCGTGCCAGGTTGCAGGACGCTATCGGCCAAGACAAGAATGGGGTGGGAAAATCGCCGCACCAGGGCGTCATTATGAGTGGCCACCACGACGGCGGTGCCAGAGCGGTGCAATTCCTCGAACAGGCGCATCAGACGATAGGCGATGCGGTCATCAACATTGCCGGTGGGTTCGTCGGCAAGCAGCAAACTGGGTTTCGTGATGACGGCGCGGGCGATCGCCACGCGTTGCTGTTCGCCACCCGACAGGGTGTCGGGGCTGTCTTGCAGGCGGCCGCCAAGACCAACCCAGTCCAGCAATTCCGAGACGTTTTTGCGGGCGCGCTTTTCATCTTCGCCGGCAATGCGCAAGGGCAGGGCGACGTTGTCAAAAACGCTCAGATTTTTTAACAGGCGGAAATCCTGGAAGACAACGCCGATACGCCTGCGCAAGGCCGGCAGGTCGCGGCGGGGTGTCTTGGCGAAGTCCTGTCCGAAGACCTGCACGGAACCCCGCGAAGGTAACTGGGCCAGATACATCAGCTTTAACAGAGAGGATTTGCCGGCGCCTGACGCGCCTGTCAAAAATTGAAAGCTGCCAGGGGCAATATGCAAGGTGATATCACGCAGAACTTCCGACCCTACGCCATAGCGGACACCGACATTTTCGAAGCGAACCATCCGAAGCAAACCATCCGAAGCGGAACTTGGGGTCGAAACCCACTTGTTGCAAGCTTATACCACATTGCGCCGATAGGAACCCGTATAGACGCCCCGCGGGGGGCGGCGCATTGCGCTGCCTCGCGATCACAGTTAATTTTCCCCGCGGGTCAGTGCGAACTTGCCTCGCTGTTTTGGAGCACCTATAACCGCGCCACTTCGACCCACGGTAATTTGCATGATCCTTACCTGCCCAGCCTGTCAAACGCGTTATGTCGTTGACCCTGCCTTAATTGGCGCGGCTGGCCGGATAGTGCGTTGCGCCAAATGCGCCAACAGCTGGCACCAGGTTCTGAATGAAAAGGTGGACGAGGCAACGCCGTCCAGTGAAACCGGTGGTGGTAATACCGGCGAAGATCAGGGCGAAGATGCTGATACTGATCCCGAGGAAGATGCCGCCGCCTA
>Ga0310124_10001054_pt1 | contig 19506 bp, 16 predicted proteins | sample CB11b_AW_Bot5_MG_FD_203507 | JGI IMG/M metagenome (GOLD analysis project Ga0310124, IMG submission 203507) | Marine microbial communities from Western Arctic Ocean, Canada - CB11b_AW_Bot5 | ecosystem: Environmental > Aquatic > Marine > Oceanic | place: Canada: Western Arctic Ocean | collected... | reverse complement strand
AAGGATGGCGGCAAAGAACCAGAGATCATCGGTTGGGTCTCCTCCTGTCGATTTTCACCGACCCAACAGGAAACCATCGGCCTGTGCTGGCTGCCGACGGAGCTCGCGGCGCAGGCGGAAGCGCCCCTCCATATATATACGGAAGGTCGACTGGAGGAGGCACGTGTCCATCACGGTCCATTCTACGATCCGGAAGGTGCGCGGTTGCGCGGCTGATGGCGACTCCTTTCCTCAGTTCGCCGCTGGAGCGGACGTGGACGCTGCTGGGCGCGACGATGGCGCAGCTCGACGGGGGCTGGCGGATACCGGCTTCCTTTGCTGGCTCTGAGCTGGAGTTGCGGGCGGCGCGTCAGGCGGTCGTGCTCGGCGATGACACGGCACGCGGCAAGATTCGTCTCCAGGGAGATGCCGTCGCCCAGGTCGTTCGCCAGACTCTGGGTGACGCACCGGATGAAGTCGGCGTGGTCGCCCACGCGGGTGCCACCGAAATCACCCGCCTGCGTCCGGATCTGTGCCATGTGGGCACGCCGGCAGAAGTGCACGCTGAGACGCTCGCGGCTTTGCAGTCGACCAGCCGCGACGTGCCGCTGACCATCACAGACGTCACCCACGGCCGCTTCGAATTGCGCCTGGTGGGACCGGCGGCGCCGACGCTGCTGAGCAAGGTATGCGGTCTCGACTTCGATCCGACCGTATTTTCTGCAGATCAGGCGCGAGAGACGAGTGTTGCCAAGACCCATCAACTGCTGATTCGCGTCGACGCGGGAAAGCTACCGGCGTATCGGCTGCTCGGTGGTCGTGCCCTGGGCGCTTACGTATGGGATACGCTGATGGTGGCCGGCAGAGATCTGGGTATTGCACCCATCGGACACGCCGCATTGCAGACTCTGGACGGGTGAGGATCGAACTTTATGTGTGGCATCGTCGGACTGTTTCTGAAGAACGAATCCCTGCAGCCAGAACTTGGGCGTCTCACGGCACTCATGCTGCACGAGATGGTGGATCGCGGGCCCGACTCCGCCGGGTTTGCCGTCTACGATGTGCCGCAGGCGGCAACGAAGATCAGCTGTCTGTCGCTGACGGGGACCAGCGACTGGGCGGCTTTATGCAAAGAGGTGGAGAAGGTTGTGGGCGCGCCAATCCGGATTGAAGAGATCGAGGACCACGCCATCCTGCACACCGAGGGAGATGGCGCCGTCGCCCGCAACCGCATCATCGAGATCGCGCCAGATGTGACGGTGCTCTCCGTCGGTCACGCCATCGAACTGTTCAAGGGCATCGGTGATCCGGATGCGATTACGCAACGTTTCGGTTTGGCGCAGCGCACGGGCACGCACGCCATCGCCCACACACGCATGGCGACGGAATCCGCCGTCGTCATCGCCGGCTCGCATCCATTTTCGACCGGCGCCGACACCTGCCTGGTTCACAATGGCTCGCTGTCGAATCACAACCGACTGCGGGAAAATCTGAGGCGTCGTGGTGAGACATTCCAGACGGAGAATGACTCCGAGGTCGCCGCCGGATACCTCGCCTGGCGGATGCGGGAGGGCGACTCACTGGAGGGTGCCATCGAACGGGCGTTGCAAGATCTCGATGGATTTTATACCCTCGCCATCGGCACCGGAGATGGCTTCGCCGTCGTGCGCGACCCCATCGCCTGCAAACCGGCGGTGATCGCTGAAACCGAGGACTGGGTGGCGATGTCGTCGGAATTCCGTGCCATCGCCAGACTGCCCGGGGTCAACCATGCCGACATCTGGGAGCCGAAGCCGGCCACGGTATATGCCTGGAGTCACGCCGCATGACAGTGGCTACCGAGTTGGATCTGGACAGCCTCAGCATACGGCAGGTGAATGCGGCGTTGCAGGGCGCTGAGGAGGGGGCATTCCGGGTCCTGCATGCGGGGGGCGCACACGCCCTGGCCTGTGGTCTGAATGCAACGCTCGACGTCACCATCGATGGACATGCCGGTTATTATTGTGCCGGCATGAACAAACATGCCAGTGTCACTGTGATGGGCAATGCCGGTACTGGCTGTGCCGAGAACATCATGTCCGGACAAGTGCGAGTACAGAGGGATGTGAGTCAGTCGCTGGCCGCCAGCGGCCATGGTGGGCTCGTCGTCGTCGAAGGTTCTGCTTCGGCGCGGGCGGGAATCTCGATGAAGGGTGTCGATATCGTCGTCGGCGGGGACGTGGGACATATGTCTGGATTCATGGCTCAAACAGGACGACTCGTCGTGCTTGGCGACTCCGGTTCGGACCTGGGTGATTCGATCTACGAGGCGCAGATCTACGTGCGCGGAGCCGTCGCCAGCCTGGGGGCGGATTGTGTGGAGAAACCAATGGCAGAGGAGCACACAGCCAGCCTCACAGAGTTGCTGGCCCGTGCGGGACTCGATGCGGACGCCACAAGCTTTCGACGATTTGGCTCCGCCCGCAAACTCTACCACTTCTCCATCGACAACATGGAGGATTACTGATGGCTGAGGATTCGGACAGGTCGCGTATGCCGCAAACGATGCCGCGCAAATCGGCGACCTTCGACGACCACACTCTCGCGGAGATTCGTCGCGCCGCGGCAACCGGGATCTACGACATCCGCGGTGGTGGCGCCAAGCGCAGAGTGCCGAACTTCGACGATCTCGTCTTTCTTGGCGCCTCCATGTCCCGCTATCCATTGGAGGGTTATCGCGAGCGTTGTGATACGCAGGTCGTACTCGGGACCCGGTTCGCCAGCAAGCCGATCGAACTCAAGATTCCGATCACGATCGCCGGCATGAGCTTTGGCTCCCTGTCAGCGCAGGCGAAGGAAGCTCTCGGTCGCGGCGCCACCACCATGGGCACGTCGACGACCACCGGCGATGGCGGCATGACACCCGAGGAGCGTGGCCACTCGGACAAACTCGTCTACCAGGTGCTGCCCTCTCGTTATGGCATGAATCCCGATGATCTGCGCCGGGCGGATGCCATCGAGGTCGTCGTCGGTCAGGGGGCCAAACCGGGAGGTGGCGGCATGCTGTTGGGGCAGAAGATTACCGAACGCGTCGCCGGCATGCGGGATCTGCCAAAGGGTATCGACCAGCGTTCCGCTTGTCGTCATCCGGATTGGACGGGGCCCGATGACCTCGAGATCAAGATTCAGGAGTTGCGGGAGATCACCGCCTGGGAAAAACCAATCTACGTCAAGATCGGTGCCGCCCGTCCCTACTACGACACGGCGCTGAGTGTGAAGGCCGGTGCCGATGTTGTCGTCGTCGATGGCATGCAGGGCGGCACGGCGGCGACGCAGGATGTCTTCATCGAACATGTCGGCATCCCGACATTGGCGGCGGTCCCCGAGGCGGTGCGCGCCCTGCAGGAGCTCGACATGCATCGGCAGGTGCAACTCGTGGTTTCCGGTGGGATCCGTTCGGGCGCCGATGTGGCGAAAGCCCTGGCTCTGGGTGCGGACGCAGTCGCCATCGGTACCGCTGCCCTGGTGGCGATCGGCGACAATGACCCCGCCCTCGAAGAGGAATACAATCGACTCGGCACCACCGCCGGCGCCTATGACGACTGGCAGGATGGGAATGACCCGGCAGGCATCACGACACAACGACCGGAGTTGGCGGCAAGGCTTGATCCGGTGCAAGCGGGGCGTCGCCTCAGCAACTACCTGACGGTGATGACGATGGAGGTGCAGACGCTTGCGCGAGCCAATGGAAAGAGCAACGTTTTAAACCTCGAACCGGAAGACCTTGTGGCCCTGACAGTGGAAGCGGCGGCGATGGCCAAGGTGCCGCTGGCAGGTACCAGTTGGATCCCAGGAGGATGACGGATGACGATTGATCTGGCACAGGAAGCACGCGACAAGGGGATCGATTATTTCCTGATCTCTTTTGTCGATCTGTTCGGCGTGATGCGGGCAAAACTGGCACCAGCATCGGCGATTGCGGACATGGCCAAAGAGGGGGCGGGCTTTGCCGGTTTTGCCGCCTGGCTGGATATGACTCCTGCTGACAGCGACATGTTCGCCGTGCCCGATCCGTCGAGTCTTATCCAACTGCCGTGGAAGCCGAATGTCGGGTGGCTTGCCGCCGATCTGTACATGGACGGGGAGGAAGTCGCCCAGGCGCCCCGCAACAGTTTGAAACGAGTGCTGCGGGGTGCAGAGAGCAAGGGCTATCGTCTGCAGCATGGCGTGGAGTGCGAATACTTCCTCATCACGCCAGAGGGAGACGGGCTGGCGGATGCCTCCGACAGGCAGGACAAGCCCTGCTACGATGTAGCAGCCCTCATGCGGCGCTACGACGTGATCAGCGAAGTCTGTGATGCAATGTTGGCCCTGGGTTGGGGGCCCTATCAGAACGATCACGAAGATGCCAATGGTCAGTTCGAAATGAACTGGGACTATGCGGATGTACTGGTCACCGCCGATCGCCATGCGTTCTTCAAATACATGGTGAAGAGTATCGCCGAGAATCATGGGCTGCGTGCGACATTCATGCCGAAGCCCTTCGCTGGCTTGACGGGCAATGGTTGTCACATGCATATCAGTCTCTGGTCTGAGGACGGGGCGACGAATCTGTTCGCGGATCCCGAGGGTGAGCTCGGTGTTTCCCAGCTTGGCTATCACTTTCTCGGTGGTCTGATGACACACGCGACGTCGATGTGCGCGATCACCAATCCCACGGTCAACTCGTACAAACGATTGAATGCTCCGGTGACGACCTCAGGTGCCACCTGGGCGCCGAATCTGGTCACCTATGGCGGCAACAATCGTACGCACATGGTGCGTATTCCCGACGCCGGGCGGCTGGAACTGAGACTGGCGGATGGCGCCGCAAATCCATATCTGCTACCGGCTGCCGTCATGGCTGCCGGACTGGATGGCATCGAACATCAGCGCGATCCCGGTGCGCGTCTCGATATCAATGTCTACGCCGAGCCGGAGCGGGCAGGTCAGGCGAAGCGGCTGCCGTTGAATCTACTGGACGCTCTCCGCGAACTGGAAGCCAACGGTGACCTGACCCACGCATTGGGTGGCGAAACCGTGGCGGCCTTCGCCAAGCTGAAGCACGACGAATGGAATGCCTATGCCGCGCATCTATCGGACTGGGAGCGGCAAAACACACTGGACTGCTAGTACCATCTGAGTTGAGCGTGTGTGTATGCGGATTATCGACAGTCACAACCACGTCTATTATCACCAACTCGATCCCGCCGGCGTCGTGGCTGAGCTGGACGAATTCGGCATTGAGCGCTGTTGGGTGCTGACGTGGTATCTGCCACCGGCGGAAGACGTACCCGCCAGTCACGGCAACTTCAATCCACGAAATTTCCGGGCGGATGGCACGCATGGTGGATCGACGTTGGATGACGTCATCGAGGCGTGTCGGGTGTATCCGGATCGATTCATCGGTGGCTTCTGCCCCTGTCCGCTGGAAGGATCGGCGGCGCAACGGCTGCAGGCAGCCCACGAATTCTACGGTGTCAGCATCTGCGGCGAGTGGAGTTATCGCATGCTGCTCGACGATCCGCGGGCGCTGGAACTGTTCCACAAGGCGGGCGAACTGAAGATGCCCGTCGTGCTGCATCTGGATGTGCCATTCCTGCCGACCGTCGATGGTGGGGGTGCAGAACCACTGGAGCGAACGTTACGCGAATGTGCAGATACCGTGTTTGTCGGTCACGCACCGGGATTCTGGCGTTTCCTCAGTGGCGATGAAGCAACGGAGACCGCCACCTACCCGCAGGGCCCGATCACGCCGGGCGGGGAGGTCGTATGTCTGCTTGAGACCTACCCGAATCTGTGGGCGGATCTGTCCGCCAGATCCGGTCTCTGGGCCATGCAGCGTGATCAGGCACATGGCCGGCGGTTTATCGAGAGCCTACCAGGATCGACTGCTCTTCGGCCGGGACGCCCCCGGAGATGCGCTACGAACCTGGCTGCTTGGACTGGATCTGGAGGAGGCGGTGTTGCGTAAGTTGTTTCACAAAAACGCGGAACGATTGGTTCCGCTACGATCTGGAGACTGAACATGAGTGTCACCCGTCGATACTTTCTCAAATCCGCCGCGGCGATCTCTCTCGGCTTCACCGGCCTGCAGCGCAATATCGCTTTCGCCGAGGGTGTGAGTGCCGGGTATGGCCCGCTACTTCCGGATCCCGGTGGCATTCTGGAGTTGCCCGAGGGGTTCACGTATCACGAGTTGGCCCGCACCGGACAGGCCATGGCCGAAGGCCTGCTGGTACCGGGACTACCCGATGCGATGGCCGCTTTCTCCGGGCCGCAGGGGCGCACGCTGCTGGTCTGCAACCACGAACTGACGGCGGGTGCGGTCCAGATAGGCGCCTTTGGCAAAAGCAACGAGGCCGTCGCCGGGTTCGGCCAGGAGTGGTTCTACGATTACGGCAAGGGGTCACCGCCTCAGGGCGGGACAAGCACGCTGGTGATCGGCCCCACGGGTGAGGTCGAGCGGCACTATATGAGTCTCGCCGGCACCGTGCGCAACTGTGCTGGTGGACCAACGCCCTGGGGCAGTTGGATCACGTGTGAGGAGACGACACAACTGGCCGACGAGTACCACGAGAAAGACCACGGCTACAATTTTGAAGTGCCGGCGAGTCTGCAGATTCAGCGGGCGAAGCCAGAGCCGCTGAAGGAAATGGGACGCTTCAGCCACGAGGCCGTGGCGGTGGACCCGGCAACCGACATCGTCTACCAGACGGAGGACTCGGGGGATGGTCTCATCTATCGTTATCTGCCCAAGGAACGGCGCAATCTGTCCGCCGGGGGCCAGTTGCAGGCACTGGTCGTCATCAATCGCCGGAGTCTGGACACGCGCAACTGGAAGGGCCAAGCTGGTCCACGGGTGGGTATCGGGGACCGTCTGCGTACACGCTGGATCGACATTCACGATGTCGAATCACCGAAAGGGGATCTGCGACTTCAGGGGTTTGCCAACGGCGCCGCTCGTTTCGCCCGTGGCGAGGGTATGTGGTATGGCAACGACGCCATCTACTTCGTCTGTACCAGCGGTGGTTCGGCAAGGAAGGGGCAGGTGTGGCGCTACGAACCGGGTCCGCACGAGGGCACTGCGGATGAAGTCCCCGGCGTGTTGGAATTGTTCATCGAACCTGACTATGCCGATCTGGTGGAAAATTGCGACAATGTCACCGTTGCTCCGTGGGGTGATCTCATCCTCTGCGAGGATGGTCCACAAGAGCAGTTTCTCGTAGGGGTGACGCCCGCAGGCAAACTGTACAAATTGGGTCACAACGTATTTAACAAGTCCGAGTTTGCCGGGGCCACATTCTCTCCCGATGGCGGCGAGTTGTATGTGAACATTCAGAACCCGGGGATCACCCTCGCGATTCGCGGTCCCTGGAATACCAACGGACTGCCAGGCGTGGAAAAAGACGGATAGCGCGTGGAGTTCGTGCACGCCGGTGGGGCGGCAGCGACGCTGGTCACCCCACCGAATGGTTCGCTGGACGGTGTGGCGCAGCGTATCGTGCAGGTGGTGGCCGACTACTACGACGTAGAACTTGCCGTCGTCGCTGGTGTGGGGGCGGCACAACAACTGAGCACGCCACACGTCATCGCCCTGGGATGTCTGGCGGACAATCCCTTCATCGAAGCCCTCTACTTTCGCTGGCAGACGCTGGTTGATCGGTGGTATCCCGGCCGTGGTGGGTGGGTGGTGCAGGTGATCGGCTCCCCTTTCCGTCATGGGGAGGATGTGTTGCTCCTTGGGGGCAGCGACCGTGAGGGGGTGGGTGCGGCGGCGGATCAGCTGATCGAACAACTCGACAGGGCTGATGGGGGCGCCATCCCCTGGCGACTGCAGGTGCAGTTGGGTGCAGGGCACCTGCCATTGCCCGCTGACCGCATAGACTGTCTGGGCACAGCGGCCAGTCCGGTGCTGACACCGGAGAGTGCCCTGCCGACAACGCCGTATCAATCCGGCTATACCGGTGGCTCGCCTCAAGATCATCTGCTGCGGCTGGGTATGTATGGCCCCCATGCTGACAACTTCCATCTGTCACGCTCATCACAATTCGGCTTGCGCTACCTGTACACCGGTCGTGTAGAGGATGGCGAGCGTTACCGCGAGGTCCTGCTTGAGGAGGTCCGCTCGGGGGCCCTGGCACAACTCTATCACTACAAGTCGCTGCGCATGTTCCAGCTTTGGCATCTGTCGGCGGACAGCCCACTTTTCGATACCGAGGAAAAAGGGGAGATCAGCCTGGCGATTCGCACCTATCTATTGGAGGGGAGTGGTGTCGCCAACATCGACGCGATCCGTCAGGCTGCAACCGAAGAAGGGATTTTCAGTCGTCATGAGGCCTGCGACGCACTGAATCTCTGGGCTGGCGCCGATTGGCTCTGGCGACAAACCGGGGACGACCAATGGCTCACCGATCGAGGGGTCGCCGATATGTACTTCGAGGCTCAGGTCGGTACCGATGTGCCACTGACGGGCCTGACGGAAGGATACGCCACGTATCTGGATGTCTATCTCGAATGGATGCTGCTGAGTTGCCCGCAACGGATCGTTGACGATGCTCACATCCAGCTGTGGGCTCGGCGTGTTATCGGTCTGTGTACGAATACCGGTCAGCTCGTGGTCGGTCCGCAGACGGACGAGAGTCGTTACCCCTACAACCTGCTGCGCAAACTGGCGTATCTGCTGGTGGATGGTCGATATCTGTTCGTCGCCGACCTGCGGGAGCGTCAACTCGTGCGGGGCATGGACCGGGTCATGCAGTTTTCCGCAGGGCAGTCATTTGCCGGGGATGTGGCAGCATGCGAGCCGGTGGACGCCCACGGATGGATCTGCTACCCACTCAACGAAAGACTGAGGCGATGGAAGGCACCGGGCATCGAGGCGGCGTCCGGTTTCGATCGGGCGGTGGCACGTGGTGGCTGGAGCGTGGAGGATGACTATCTCGCCGTTATCGGGGTCCGCAGTGGCGCCAAGTCTCTACCCAACGTTGGCTCTCTGGCCGCCTATGAACGCTTTGGCCAGCGGCTGATCACCGCCGATGCGGTACCGCTGTTTCCCAGCTGTGCCAGCCCGTGGCGTCACTCCAGTGTCAGCGTCAACATCAACGGGCGCGGCGCCGGCATGGCCGACGGCGCTGAGGTCCTGGCGCAACGGGAGACTAGCGGTGGGTGGATGTTCTGCTTTCTGGTAGAGATGCCGGGCGCATACAGCTGGATGCGTACGCTGTACTGGAAAGCCTCCGCCTACGTGCTCGTCATTGATCGCGTGCACGTGCCGGCGCAGGAACCGTTCACCCTTGGTGTGAACTGGCGTTGTGCCGGGCCGCTGGAGGGCGTCGAGGCTGGACTGGCGACTCTGGCCTTCGACCCGCACGCGGGTGTGGGGGAAGGCAGGTTTTTTGTGCAGGTCTCCGAGCAACTGTGTCTGCAGAGCGAAAGCAGCAAGTACCCCGTCCTCGGGGCACCGCCTGGCACCCCGTCCACCGATGAGGTGATGTTGCACGCCACCGTTGATCACGTCGGTGGAGGGGAGGGCATCGAGGTGGCGACGTTGTTGCATGCCGTCACCGGAACGGCGGAACCTTGCTATCGGCTGAGCGCAGACGACGAGGGCTGGGTCGTCGAGTGTGCCAGGGAGAAATTCCATTTCGATAAGGGAGTGGACGACACAGAACTGACTGTCGATGGTCCGCGTCAGGAGGCCAGAGGCCCCGCTGAACAACTCTCCTCGCTGTCGACGGTCTGGGAATTGGGACTGTCGGCGCCGGTATCTGTCTGGGCCCAAAGTGAGGACGGTGCACGACTCGCCTTCGGTTCAGATCGCGGCGAGGTGGTCGTCGTCGATACAACCGGTCGAGTCGCATGGCAGGCGGTGTGTGCGGATGCCGTCACGGCGCTGAGCTTCTTTGCCCGGGACCTGATCGTGGGAACGGAATCGGGGCAGGTCTGTCGCGTCGACGGGCGAGGAGAGGTGAGTTGGCGTCACCAGTGTCAGTTCCGCGTCGAACGCCCCTTCTGGCCCTGGTGGTTTCTGCAGACACCCGTCGTGGGGGCCGTCGCTGCCGGGCGTGATCCAGAGTCCCACCGTGGGTTGGTGGCAGTCGGCACGGGTAGTACGAGTCTCAACTTTCTCGACGCACAGACAGGCGACCTGTTCGCCGATGTGCTGAGTCCATATGGCTTACCTGATCGGATTCGCGCGCATGTATCGACGGAGAGTTCGCAGTTGCAGTTTCTGGTTGGGCACAGCTGGTTGACCTGTGGTTCTACCGTCCGTTCGTGGACGCCTGTCCGCTCGCGCAAGCCGTTACCCGAGATCGAGGAGGGGACCTGCTTTCAACGGAGTGTGGTGGCTATGGGGCGGTCGACGGATGGGTGGGACAGTTGTGGCGTCGTCGATTTTTATGTCGGTTCCCTCGCAAACGGACTGACGGACCAGCTGGTGTTGCTGCGCCACGGAGCGGTCGCTCAGATTACCCTCTACGATCTGGCTACCGGCGACCCGGTGTGGGACGAGGGACTGGGTGGCGCGCCGGTGGCGTTGTCCGTCGTCCCCGGTGACTCGGTGTCGTCGGCACGCTGTTATGTGGCAGAGCAGTTCGGCTGGCTCGTCAGCTACGACGGCGCAGGAAAGCGAGTGCTGGCGGCCCACGTGGCTCGATCTCTGAGTGGCTTGCATGCCAATACGAATGTGGTGATGGTATGGAATCGAGAGCAGTTGTTTGTCCTGCACGAGGGTAGCATGGAAGAACATCCTCTCGAGGGTGCAGAACCACTCGGCTGGTACGACAACCCGGAACGTCCTGGACTGTTGTGTGTCCACGACTCTCGACTGGTATTGATGGCCTCTCCCGCACCGTGATAAAACGCTGTGCTGCAGTTTTCGTAAACTTCAGACCCAGTCAGCAACCGTCTCGAAGTATGAGGTGCAAATGCTTACCCGATTTATCGTCGCAGGCGCGGTCATGTGCGTCCTCGAAGTGGTCCTTCCTGGCATGGTGCTCGGGTTTCTTGGCGCCAGCGCCTTGTTGGTGGCGGGTTCGATCTGGCTTGGCTGGACGAGCACCTGGACCAGTGCCCTCACAACGTGGTTCATCCTTTCCTTAGTGCTACTGGTCGGGTTGCGAGGGCTGTTCCAGCGCTTGGTCGGTGGCGAGTCAGTCACAGAGACCACCGACGAGGAAAGTGATGCATACGGGCAAGTTGTGGATGTTGTCGAAGTGATCACGCCGGAGAAGCCGGGCAGAATCAGCTACCGCGGTTCGACCTGGGAAGCGAGTTGCCTGGACTATACCATCAACGCGGGTAGCAAAGCCATGCTCGCCTACCGCGACAATCTCGTGTGGGTCGTCGAACGAGTCGAAACCCCCATTCTAGAAGAACTCTCCGAAGGAGGTGATTCATCATGCTGACATACTTCACGGTTCTGGTCCTCATCCTCCTGTTTCTGTTGTTGAAGATGTTCGTTGTGGTGCCGATGCGCGAGGCAGCCGTCATCGAGCGACTGGGTAAGTTCCGCATCGTTCTCTCCCCGGGGTTCCACTTCCTTATCCCCTTCTTCGATCGCATCGCCTACCGCCACGAGGCCCGCGAGCAGGTGATCGATATTCCGAGTCAGGGGTGTATCACGCGAGACAACATCCAGGTCGAAGTGGATGGACTGGTCTACATCCAGGTCCTAGATCCCAAGAGTGCCAGTTATGGCATCGAGGACTATCGCCGGGCGGCGATCAATCTCGCCCAGACGACGATGCGGGCGGAGATCGGCAAGCTCAGTCTGGGAGAATCGTTCTACGAGCGCGATGCACTGAATGAGACGATCGTCAAAGAGATCGACAAAGCTTCCGATCCATGGGGTATTAAAGTTCTGCGCTACGAGCTGAAAAATATCACGCCCTCCGCCAATGTCATTCATACGCTGGAGCGGCAGATGGAGGCGGAGCGGGAAAAGCGCGCGGAGATCACCCGGGCTTCGGCTGAAAAGGAAGCGACGATCAACATCTCGGAGGGCAATCGTCAGGAGGATATCAACCTGTCCGAAGGGGAGAAGCAGCGGCGTATCAACGTCGCCACGGGTCGCGCTGAGGCGATCTCGATTCTTGCCGAAGCCACGGCCGAAGGGACGGAGATGATCGCCGCAGCGGTGCAGAAGGAGGGCGGGTCGCAGGCGCTGAAGATGCAGTTGATCGAGGAGTATATCGAAACCCTCGCGGACATTACGACGAAGGCCAACGTCTCTATCGTGCCTCTCGAGTTGGCAAAGATCAAGGGCTTCTTCGATGGTCTGTCAGAGGTCGCCGACAGCGTGCCCTCTACACAAGGGAGGGTGTGAGATGGAAGCTGCCACTTCGATCTTCAACCTGGTTGTCTGGGGGCTTCTGTTCCTGATTCTTGTCGTTAATTTTTTCCGCTCGATTCGACTCGTGCCAACGCAGTCCGCCTATATCGTCGAACGCCTCGGGAAATACTCGAAGACCCTGAAACCGGGATTTCATGCGTTGGTCCCATTCGTCGACAAGGTCGCCTTCATTCGTGATCTCAAGGAAGAGACCGTCGATGTGCCGCCCCAGGAGTGTTTTACCAGGGACGAAGTGCAGGTGGAAGTAGACGGCGTCATTTACATGTCCGTCGTGGACCCACTGAAAGCCAGCTATGGCGTGACGGACTACTCCTTTGCCGCCATGCAACTGGCGCAGACGACGACACGCTCCGTCATCGGCACATTGGACTTGGACAAGACCTTCGAAGAACGGGAGCTCATCTCCGCCAAGGTGGTGGAAGTGCTCGAAAGGTCCGGTGAGACCTGGGGTATTCGGGTGCACCGCTATGAGATCAAGAATCTGTCACCCCCACCGACGGTGAAGGAAGCGATGGAGAAGCAGGTCACCGCCGAGCGCAATCGGCGGGCCATTGCCGCCAAGTCGGAAGGGGAAAAGCAGAGCCGCATCAACACGTCGGAAGGCAAACGCCTCGAACTGATCAATCTCTCCGAGGGGGAGATGCAGCGGACGGTCAACGAAGCGCAGGGCAGGGCGGAGGAGATTCGCGCCATCGCCAAGGCGACGGCACAGTCCATCGAGAAGATCGCTACTGCCATCAGTCTGCCAGGAGGCGAATCTTCGGTTCGTCTGCAACTGTCGGAGAAGTACCTGAAGCGACTCCGGTCCCTGGCGCGCAAGGAGACGCAGGTACTGCTTCCCATCGATCTAACAGACCCTGGTCGGTTGTTGAAATCGATCGACCTCTCCGGATTGGACTCGGAATGACAAGTCCCTTGATCAAGCAACTCGCCCATCTGTGCATTCATACGACGGATCTGCAAAAGACGAAGTGGTTCTATTGTGATGTTCTGGGTGCTGAGATGGCTTTCGACTTCGATAAGAATGGCAGCCTGTATGGGTATTATCTCAAACTCGGTGCCGGCACTTTCATCGAGGTTTTCCAAGGGGATCCGAGGCAGGCCAATGGCGGAATCAAACATCTGTGTCTGGAGGTGGAGGACATCGATCGTCTGGCCGAGGTGTTGGTCAAAAATGACATCGAGGTAACGGACAAGAGTCTTGGTGGCGACAATGCCTGGCAGGTCTGGGCAGAGGATCCAAATGGCGTGCGGATCGAGTTTCACCAATACACGAAGGACAGCATGCAACTGGTGGGGGGTACCTGCCCCGTGACCTGGTAGCTGAGAATGCAATTCCACACGTTGCCCAGCGGTCAGTCCATGCCGATGCTAGGTCTGGGCACTTTCGAGCTGCGCGAGCAGAGCGGTGCCGATTCGGTGGTGGCGGCGATCGGACTCGGCTACACGCACATCGACACGGCCAGTGGGTATGGCAACGAGGAGATTGTCGGCCTCGGGATCCGCCAGTCAGGATGTTCACGGGAGGATCTGTTCGTTACGACCAAGGTGGGACGTGATGATCTGGCCGCGGGGCCCGCCCGCGCCTGCGCCGAGGCCAGTCTGGAGCGTATGCAACTGGATTATGTCGATCTGCTGCTCATCCACTGGCCGAATCTCGATGTGCCGTTGGCGGAGACACTGGCCGTTTTTGCCGAGTTAGTGAATGAGGGTAAGGTGCGCAATATCGGCATCTCCAACTTCACGCGGCCACGGGTGGACAAGGCGGTGGAGTCATCGTCGATCCCCATCGCCGTCAACCAGGTGGAGTATCATCCGCATCTCGATCAGGAGGCGTTGCGTCGACACTGCGAGGGGCACGGGATCTTGCTGACGGCATACTCACCGCTGGCACAGGGGACGATCGTGCAGGACGACACCCTGATCGCCATCGGCGTCGACTGCGACAAAGGTCCCGCCCAGGTGGCGCTGCGCTGGTTACTGCATAAGCAGATCGCCGCTATCCCCAAAGCCAGTTCCGCAGGACATATGGCCGATAATATCGATCTGTTCGACTGGACTCTCAGCGACGGGCAGATCGCCCGTATCGATGCGATCGAGACCGTGCACCGCGTTATCGACTGGTGGCCCGGGGACTTCGACAAGGACGCCTGAATCTGAAGTCGCCAACAGAAAGGTCGGTAGTACCCTATTTTCTGAACTGACCAGTCAGTTCAATTTCTCAAAGATGGGGTGTGCCGTCATCATCAGAATCCTGTGGTCTCTCGTAATCTTCCTATCACTGGCACTGTTGTCCTCCGTCGATGCCGACATCCTCGGTGACAGAGACGTGCCTCGAACCGCCACCGCCTGGCGCGTCCGCGTTGTGGCGCCACTCATCGACGGTACTCTCGATGATTCGATCTGGCGCCAGGCATCGACACATGAGCACTTTCTGCAGAGCGACCCCCTCGAGGGTGCCGCAGCCACGGAGCGCACGGTGTTCCAGATCGCCTACGACGAAGAGGCGTTGTTCGTCGGTGTGCGTGGTTTCGACAGCGACCCCGACGGCATCATCTCCCGCCTGACCCGCCGAGATGCCGACGTCGAGGCCGATTGGGTCTCGGTCAGTCTCGATCCGCATCACGATCTTCAGTCCGGCGTCTGGTTCAAGGCATACGTCTCGGGTTCCGTCGAGGATGGGGTCTATTCCGCCGATCGGTCGCGTGACGAATCCTGGGACAGCATCTGGGAAGTGGAGACCACAGTCGATGATTCCGGTTGGACTGCTGAATTCCGCATTCCGTATCACGCACTCCGTTTCAGTCCGCAACAGAGCTACACATGGGGGCTGAATGTCGAGCGTCGCATCAGTCGCAAGCATGAGTCCGTGCATTGGAGTCTCATCCACCGGGATCGGCCTGGCCTCGTGTCACAATTCGGTCAACTCGAAGGCATCACCGCCATTCGTCCGCCACTGCACATGGAGGTGATTCCCTACAGCGTGGGCCGCAGTATTCTGGATGGCTCGACGGACTTCAGCGGTGCCGCCGGCGCCGACCTGCGGTATGGTATCTCCTCAGGGGTGTCGCTGAATGCGACGGTGAACCCTGACTTCGGCCAGGTCGAGGCCGATCCGGCGACGCTGAATCTGACGGCCTTCGAGGACTTCTTTGAAGAACGGAGACCCTTCTTCGTGGAGGGGGCGTCGATCTTCAACAGTGGTCAACATCGACTATTCCATTCCCGTCGTATCGGTCGTCGTCCGGGTCTGTTTGAAACGCCCGATTCCGTCGATGTGCTCGCTGAACCAGATGCGACGACGATTCTCGGCGCCGTAAAGCTTACGGGCAAGACGGCGGGCAAGATCAGCTTCGGCCTGCTGGGCGCCGTCACCGACGATGAATACGCCCGCCTTGCTGGCAGTCTCGATGCGGCGGGGAGCGACAGGTTCCGTGTTGAACCACGCACCGGTTATTTCGTTGGTCGGGCACAGCAGGACGTACTCGACGGTACATCGACAGTGGGGGCCATCCTCACAGCAACCCATCGTGACGGAGCGTACGCCGCCCACACCGGGGCCGTCGACTGGGATCTGCGTTTTGTCCAGGACCGGTATGCGGTCTCCGGCTCAGTCGTCGGCAGCCGTACCGGTCCGGCGGGGGACCGCAAGCGGGGCTACATCGGACACCTCGAGTTCGACAAGCGAGGTGGTTGGCTGGAGGCCCAGACACGTATGTCGGCGTTGTCTCCCGGCATCGATCTCAACGATCTCGGTTTCTTACGGCGTGGCGATCTGAAACAGTGGAGTGCCGAAGCGAAGGGATTTCACCTGCAGCCCTGGGGACCCTTTCTACGCTGGGATCTAAGCGTCGAAACCGAGATCGACTGGAACTACGACAATACACGCCTGCGCACGTCATCAGATATGGCGTTCTGGGGTGACACACCCAGTGGTGGCCGCTTCCATCTGCATATGGGGCGCGAATTCGCCTCCATGGATGACAGTGACGTGCGGCGCGACGGGCCGATCATCAAACGGCTCGGGGAACTGTGGGTCCACAGCATCCTGGAAAGCGATCCCGGACGCACCGTGAGTTTCAGAGTCCGACCCGGCCTCCGTCGTACCGATGGGGGTGACGCCTGGTCGCGCGATGTGAGTGTTCAGTTCGAATACCGGCCGCTGCCAAGCGTATGGCTGTCCATGGGACCGCGGTATGAGACAGGGCGCAGGGACGCGCAGTGGATCGACCGCATCGATGACTCCGTCGATGGCAACACGACGCCGCACTTTGTTTATGGAGAACTGCGCAACCGCATTCTCGATCTGTCGACGCGAGCCCGCGTCAGCTTCAATCCGGAGTTGAGTGTTGAACTCTTCCTCCAGCCCTTCATTGCGATTGGTGACTATCGTCGTTTCAAAGAACTTGTGGAACCACAGACCTACCGGTTTGCCACCTATGATCTGGGCGAAAATCGGGACTTCCATCGCCGCTCGCTGAAGAGCAATCTGGTTCTTCGGTGGGAGTTTCAGCCCGGGTCACTACTCTACGTCGTCTGGTCACAGTCCCGCTCAGCCTCGCTCGATGATGTCGGTGAAAGTGAGTTGCAGTTGCGACCCCTGCGTCGTTTGAGCGATGCTTTCACCGACGAAGGGTCGAATGTCTTTCTCGCGAAGGTCAACTTCTGGTTACCACTATGAGTCGAATCGGGGTACTCCATCCGGGTAGCATGGGTATCTCGCTGGCTGCTGCAGCGAAGGCGACGGGACATGACGTCTGTTGGGCAAGCGCTGGTCGCAGTATGCAGACACAGGAGCGAGCCCAGGCGCAGGATCTCACCGACCTGGTCACGGTGGAAAAGTTGTGCAAGCAGTGTGATGGCATCATCAGTATCTGTCCACCCGTCGCCACCGAGCAGGTAGCGGGGGCGGTAGCCGGGTTCGGATTCGACGGTCTGTATCTGGATGCGAATGCCATCTCGCCACAACGAGCACAGGCCATCGCAGATCAGACCAACGCCGGGGGTGGCCACTTCGTCGATGGCGGCATCGTCGGAGGCCCCGCCTGGGAAGCGGGGAAGACCTTTCTGCATCTGTCCGGTCCTCGGGCGGCAGAGGTGGGGGAGTGGTTTCGTGACGGACTGCTGGAGACCAACGTGCTGGGCGCGGCGCCGACGCAGGCATCGGCATTGAAGATGTGTTTTGCCGCCTACACCAAAGGCACGACGGCGCTGTTCTTCAGCATCCTGGCTACGTCCGAGGCTCTGGGTGTGCGAGAGGCACTGGTGAAACAATGGTCGCGTAGCCCGCAGTTGGCTGGTCAACTGGCAGAACGTGCCGGCCGAGGCGCCGGCAGCATGACGTCACGCGCTTGGCGCTGGATCGACGAAATGGAGGAGATCTCGCGGACCTTCGTCGACGCCGGGTTGCCGGGAGGATTTCATGTCGCAGCGGCAGAGGTCTTCAGACGGTGCGAGTCTCTGCGCGAGGAACAGGACCCGAGTGTGGCGACGGTGCTGCAGGCGCTGTTGGCCAAGCAGGGCGACGGCGAGGCGGCCTGATGGAGCGCATTCGCCTTGGTCGCAGCGAGTTGCAGGTGTCACGCATGGGTGTCGGCGCGGGCGGTCCCAGCCAGATTGGCCGCAAGACCGGACTCGATGAGGACGCTTCCGTCGATCTGCTGCTGCGGGCCTTCGACGCGGGGGTCAACATCGTCGATACGTCCGAAGGGTATGACACGGAACCGATCATCGCGCGGGCCTTGCAGGCCCGTGACCGCAACGACATCGTCGTGTCGACGAAGAAGTCGACACGACGAAGGGAGGTGACGCCGACGACGCTGATGGCGAGTATCGAAGGCAGTCTGCAACAGCTCGGCACCGACTATATCGACATCTACAACCTGCACGGCGTGGTGCCGCAGGATTACCGGCGACTCGTCGACGACATCTATCCCACGCTGGAGAGTGCGCGTGACGCCGGCAAGATTCGTTTTCTCGGGGTCACCGAGATGTTCAACGAAGATCTCGAACACAAGATGATGCAGCAGGCCCTGGCCGACGATCTGTGGGATGCCGTGATGGTGGGCTTCAATCTGCTCAATCAGACGGCGCGGGAGCAGGTGCTGGCCACGGCGCAGCAACAGGATGTCGGTGTGCAGATCATGTTCGCTGTGCGCAAGGCGTTGTCGAATCCAGAGCATCTGCGCGAGTTCGTCGAGGCCCTCATCGCCACGGGGGAGATCGATGCCGACGACGTAAATGGCGAACAACCGTTGGACTTCGTCGTCGACTCGATGGCGACGACGATTCCAGACGCCGCCTATCGTTTCTGTCGGGACGAGCCGGGTGTGCACGTGGTACTATCCGGCACGGGCAGTGGCAACCATCTGCAGGAGAATCTACAGAGCTTCTTGCGGCCGGCACTTGCCATCGAAACCACCCAGCGTCTTCGTCACATTTTCCGCAATGTCCACTCGACGACGGGGCAGAACGTCAGCCCTCCGTGACCTCGACGAATCGCGGCATCTGGCGATGGTCGAGTGGCGCCTGCGACATGTACTGGCCGAATAGTTGGATGTGTGGTGATTCCGGATCGGTGTCGTCAGGTGCCCACGGCAGGCTCCTTTGGTTGCTGATGCGAGACTCCTTCGACGACTTCTCGTATCAATATGCAACGATTGGAGCCTGTGCTGTTTCAACTAACCTCGGGACCATGCCGTGTTGATCCCGCCCATCGCCAATCGTGTCGATTGTTGTTACGGCGAACAACCGCGACGTCTGGGGCACGACGACGATGAGCACCGCCCACACGAGAATCAAAGTTACCAGGGCTGTCGCTGAGCTTTGCGACCTACTCTTCGACTGAATTACGATGTTTCGTAGTCTACCAGAGAAGGGAGTTACCCGGTTGGCCCCATTGAAGATCCTAGTCACCGGCGCATGTGGTCTGATCGGCCATTGCGCCTATCTGCATCTGCGGGATCAGCCCGCCAAATACGAGGTCTACGGTCTCGATCTGAGCCGGCAACTATCGGATAGAGTTCCAAGGAGCCACACCTTTGACATCCCAGACGAACGTTTTCACGAAGTCAACCTGACCGATATCCAGGGCGTGCGCAGGGCTGTGGAGGGCATGGATGTCGTCGTCCATATGGCGGCAGATCCGGCTG
>Ga0310124_10001053_pt1 | contig 19522 bp, 15 predicted proteins | sample CB11b_AW_Bot5_MG_FD_203507 | JGI IMG/M metagenome (GOLD analysis project Ga0310124, IMG submission 203507) | Marine microbial communities from Western Arctic Ocean, Canada - CB11b_AW_Bot5 | ecosystem: Environmental > Aquatic > Marine > Oceanic | place: Canada: Western Arctic Ocean | collected... | reverse complement strand
TTTAATTTAAACTACTTTTTAAAAATATTTTTATTTCTCTTTCTTAATTGATTTAAAGTATAAAATAATTGATCTTATAAACTCTCCGGTTGGATTATGAGATATAAACCTTAATTTACTTCTACTACGTATAGCTCTAAACTTCTATTGATTTTTAATTTTTGCAAATTAAAAACCTCAAATAAGTAATTTGAATTTAAAACTCCACGTTCATAAGTTGTCCGCTTACCTGTAGCATCTTTAGTTCAGAGAGCTTTGCATTATATTTAGCCTGACTTTTAGCTAATTTCGCATTTAGTAGGTTAAGCTGTGCTTGTCTAAATTCTATTGAAGTGATTTGACCTATTCTATATCGCTCTCTAGTTCGTTGAAAGTTGTTTTGATTTGTTTGCATACTCTTCTCCTGGACAGCGAGCACATATAAGGCATTTTGATATATGTCCCATGCATTTTTTATATCTCGTTCAATTTCTAACTCTACTTGCCTTTTGAGTAATTGCTGGTTTTGGTAGGAAATTATTGCGTTTTTAGTATTAGTAATACTTTTCCCTCCATCAAAGACATTCCAAGACAGAGATAAACCCCCTGAAATTCCAATTGATGAGTTTTGTATGCTAAAAGCTAGTGGATTATCATTTTTGCTTTCATTCCATCCATAAGAACCTAGTAGTCCTATAGTGGGTAAAAATCCAGATTTTGAAATTTTTAAGGAATACGATGCTATTGAAACCTCTTTTTCAAGTAACAGAATTTGCACATTATTAGATGTGGCATCTTTATACATAACTTCCATATCTAAACCAGGAATAAATTTGACAATTGTATCTACTTTAAAAATTAATTCTAGATCTTGGTTCATGATTAGGTTTAAATCACGCTTTGTATTCCGCAGTAATTGTTGAGCATTAAGGAGGTTTATACTATCAGTATTTACATCAACTTCAGCATTTAAAACATTTAAACCCGTGTTTTGCCCAAATTCAAATTGATAGTTAGCTCTCTTTAATCTTTCTCTAGAAATATTTAATACCTGAGCTAGTGTGTGAGCTTTTTCTGTCAATCTTGCCACCTCATAGTAAACTGAAAAAAGTTGTAGTATTGTATTTTCAATAGTTTGCCTTACAGCTAATTCAGATTGATTATAGATCTCCTTAAATTTTTTATAATTATAGTATCTACCAAGCCCATCAAAAAGTGTGTAATTTAAATTTACAAACGCATTATATCTTTCAGTTTTGACTCCATTTGCAGAACCTTTCATACCACCTGCTAATTCACCTTCAGAGTCAAGAAGATCAATATTGTTGTTTGAGTTTAACGAAACCAATGGCAGATAACCACTGTTTAAGATATCAGCACTATTTTTAGCTTGTGTTTTATTATTTTTAGCAACTTTTATATTTAGGTTATTCTCAAGTGTCAACTCTATAGCCTTTTCTTTTGTTAACATTTCTTGTGCTACTAATAATGTTGTAAAAGCAAAAGTCAAAATTATTGTATAGAATAATTTATTCATCATATCCTTCTAGTTCTTTTAATTCTTTTATGGGAGCTTCCACATCCTTTTTTTGAACACTTTTCCCAGTACTTAACCACACGAAGGTAGTTTTTGCCGAATTAGTAAATGAAATAAAAATCGGCAACATTATAAGAGTTAAAAAAGTCGCATAACCTATTCCATATGCTATAGAAATAGCCATTGGTTTTAAAAGTTGTGCTTGGAAACTTTTTTCCAAAAGAAGCGGAGCCAAACCGGCAACAGTTGTTAAGGAGGTAAGAAATATAGCCCTAAATCTAGATTTTCCAGCCTGGTATAGAGATTCATCAAAACTCAAACCTTCCCTCAGATTTTTGTTAAATCTAGTGATTAAAACCAAACCATCATTTACCATAATACCTATTAATGCTATAATACCAAGTAGAGATATTATGTTAATGGGGAAACCATGAATCAAGTGACCCCAAGCAACAGTTGTTAAACTAAATGGGATCAGGAGCAGCAATATAAATGGTTGGCTATAACTTCTAAATGTAAAACCAATAGTTGCAAATATCAAAAACAAAGCCATTGGGAAAATTTTAGTAGCTGATTTTATAATTTTATTAGCTTCTCTATTTTGTCCTTCAAAGGAAGCAGAAATAGTTGGGTATTTAGCTTGAAGTTGAGGCAATACAACATTTCTAATATTGGCTACTATATCAGATGCACTCTGATTAGGATCTTTTAGATCTGCTGTAATCTGAATCTCTCTTTTCCCATTTAAATGGTCTATAGTTACATCTCCACGCTCAATTGTATATTCAGCAATCTCTGTAAGCGGGACACGGTTTTTTGATGGAGTAACTATCCTCATTTCATCAAGATTATTTAAATAAGATCTATTTTTACGATCATACCTAACCCATACTCTTATTTCATCTTGTCCTCTCTGGAATCTTTGTACTTCAGCACCAAAAAATCCTGAACGCACTTGCCTCATAACAGATTGGAGGGTTAGTCCCAACATATATGCATTTTCTTTTAATTTTAGACGTATTTCCTTAATTCCTTCAGGGTTAGTATCAGCTATATCAGTTATTAGAGAATTACTTCTCAAGATCAATTTCAACTCTTCAGTAGCCATTTTTAGTTCTTCAATGTTATTGCTTAGAAGTGATACAGAAACTGGGCTTCCACCAAAATTAACACCAGTACCGTAAACAATTCTTTCACTACCTATAATCGGCCCTACCATTTCCCTTAGTCTATTCCCAACCATGGAAGCTCTAACTACATCAGGCCTTTCTTCTCCGGACAGCATATTTATTGAAAGTGAAGCATTAGCTGAACCTCCAGTTGCTCCTATACTAGGGTCTAGCATCGCCCCATCAGCAGCTGAGCCAACATTCTTAGTAATATTTTTAAATACTTTTTTATCTCCGACAGGCAAATATTGTTTACTCAATTCTTCATTTAATATCCGGGCTTTTTCCTCAATCATTGAAATTATAGAATCTGTTATTTTTACACTTGTGCCCTTGGGCATACTAAGTGAAACAGTAACTCTGTCACTGGCAACAGTTGGAAAAAAGGTAACTCCAATAATCCCACCTCCTATTGATCCAATCGTTAATAATAGTGCAGCTACAAAACCAGAGAAACTTAAAAGCCTGTTTTTTAAAGCAAAAGAAAGAGTAGGACCGTATATTTTTTCTCTTAACCATATCATCAATTCGTTTCCTAGTTTATTTATCTTTCTCATACTTGCAAAAAATTTACTCAATGGACTAGCAGCTATAGGTGCTTTTGGTTTAAGGGCATTAGAATGTGCCAAATGTGCCGGCAGGATAATCAATGCTTCTATCAGCGATACAGTAAGCGTTAGGATTACAATTGTTGCCACTTCCCCAAAAAATTCACCTACCTGGCCATCAAGTAAAATCAATGTTGCGAAAGCTATAATAGTTGTTATGACTGCAGATAATATAGGCGCCATAACTTCTAGGGTTCCATCTATTGCAGCTTTAGTGGCTGATTTGCCTTTTTCAAAGTTTTGATAAATGTTTTCTGCTATAACTATTCCATCATCAACCAAAATTCCAATTACAACTATCATCCCAAACAGTGACATTATGTTGATGGTAACGCCCAATTGAGGTGCAAAAATAAACATCCCTAAAAATGAAATTGGCAATCCAAATGCCACCCAAAAAGCTAATCTAATATTCAAAAAAAGTGAAAGGAAAAGTAAAACTAGAATTATACCAATTGCACCGTTTTCTAGCAAAAGATTTGTACGTTGTCTTAAAACTACCGACCAATCTACAAGTGTATCAAGCTTTACATTAGTGTATTTGGAATTAAAATCTTCTATGTATTCACGTACGGTTTCTGCTGATAAGAGTAAATCTTCATTATTTGTACTTAGTATTTCAAAGATGATACTTCGATCATCATCTATATAGGATGCTGATGGTGTTTCTGAAAAACGATCCCTAACGACAGCTATGTCTTTAAGTCTTATAATCTTTCCACTAAGATCAGCTCTGACAATAAGATTTGACAGCTCACGCCCATAATAAGATCTATTACTAGCTCTAATTAGATATTCTTCCGACTCAGTTTTAATATTTCCCCCAGTAACCAGTATGTTGGTACTTCCAACAGCTCTTACAACTTCATCGAAGGTTAAATTATATGCTAATAGATCATTCTCATTCAGAGCGATTTCTATCTCTTCATCTGGATATCCAGAAATTCGGATTTGTGAAATCCCCTCGATTCCTCTTAAATCATTTTCTATCTTTCTTCCTATTTCTTTAAGTGTAGAAAGAGGAACTTTGGACCCACTTAAAGAGAAAACAATGGTTGGCTGTCTTTGTTCCTGTTTAGCAACCACTAAAGGTTCCATACCTATGGGGAATGATGGTACGCGATCAACAGCATTTTTAACTTCCAACAGTATAACATTAATATCTTCATTTTGCTCAATTTCTATCAAAATAGTACCCCCATTTTCCCTGGCAGAAGACGTAACTCTTTCAATTCCAGATAATCCTTTTAAATTGTCTTCAATTTTAAGGACAACACCTTCTTCTACTTCTTCTGGAGAAGCACCAAGATATGTAACCCCAATTGTAACAAATTTTGAATCTATAAGAGGGAAAAATGATGATTTTAAAGAAAATATACCAACCAATCCAAACACAAAAAAGGACAAAACTATAATGTTTACAGCCACATGGTATTTGATGAAATAAGCAATAATTTTTTTCATAATGATCAATCAAAATATAGTAGAAACTATTCTTGATATATTTTTACAAGCATTCCATTATAGGCACCCGGAACGGGTTTTGATACAATTTTTGTTCCATCAGGAATTCCCTTGACAACTACATTTTCATCTGAGAAAAATATCGTTTTAACTTTAGCAAGATTTAAAATAGTATCATTTTCAACATAGAAAACTTGGTCACCATATTGTAGCAGTGTACGTGATAATGAAAACGAATTGGCTTCTTCCCTAAGTGGAATCAGAACTTCCAGATACATTCCTTCTCTTAATCCTTTCCCAGACATTTTAACAAAAGTACTTACTGTTTGTGATGATTTGTCAACACTGGCATTAATCCTAATAACTTCAGCAGAATATTTGACCCCGTCTTCAATATTATCTACATTTATTTTTTTTCCAACTTTCAAAAATTTACTGTATTTAGCTGGAATAGAAACTTCAAGCTCAAAAACAGAAGTATCTATAAATTCGCCTAATTTTTGACCATTTCTTACCAGCGTGCCTTCTGTTACAGTTGCTTGTGTAAGTGTACCTGAGTAAGGAGCTTTTATTATATATTTTGAAAGTCTTTCCTCAAGGGTTTTTATGTTAAAATAGTTAGTATACACCCCCCTGCCAGTAATAAAATATTTCTCTTTTTCTGAAAGTGTTTGTGGCAATTTTGGAGTAGCTCTTTTTAAATCAAAGCCTTTAAGATAATTATTCCATTTAGGGTAACTTTTAGGAAAGTCTAATCTCAAATCAGGCAAAATTGATGTTATTATATTATACAGATTGCTTTTAGCTGATTGTACAGAAGCATAGAATTCAGCTCTGTCCAATTTAATCAAAACCTCTCCTTTTTTAAATCTTTGTCCTTCCTTAAATTCTTTACCAGTATTTAAAAAAATACCTTGAACCTGACTAAAAAGTTCAATTCTGTTTTTAGCAATTAGATTGCCATTTGCTCGAATTGAAATGGGTGTATTCTTATTTTGAACTGTATCCACAAAAACCATTTTTATAACTTTTTCACTTTTAAGGACTGGAGTTTTTTTACTAGCAATAATTGCTTTGGCAGCATAAAAAGACCCAATAATTATAAAAACGCCAAGGATTGCTAAAATAAATGGTCTCATAATTTTGTTTTTAAATCTCGACAAAGTTACAACCAAAAACTGTTTTACTGTAATAAAATTTTTTTAAAATAGAAGTTTAAAGTTTAATCAACTTTGCCTATAAATATTGAAAACAAATTTAATTTCTAATAACAATAGATAAGCAATCTAACTAAATTAAAACTTCATGAATTTTATTTTCTTCTTGGCTTGCTTCTTTATACGGTCGGTCAGTTTTTAATTTTCGTTTTCTTTAAAGGAAATCTAGATGTGCAAGAACCGATTGATTTTGCCCATTGGTTTATGTTAATTGGTGTATTGTTGCTTATTCCACAAATTGGAAATTTTCCAAAAACTAAATTCAGTCTTGTTGATACCCCTATATTAATACTTGGAATTAATCTTATTATCGGCATGTGTGTTCTTGATTTTATTTTTTGGAGTATAAAGTTGCCTGAACAAGAATATGAACTTGTAACTCATCTAATTAATACTCCAGCAATATGGCTACCTTTTATGACCGTTAACGGATATATATTTAATTTAGGTTTGCTCATTTCAAGTTTTAGTTATTACAAAATCTCAAGGACTGGTACTTTAGTGGTTTTGATAGGTACCTTAATAATATATATCGGTGGTGGATGGGTTAATGTTTTAGGATATATGATCCTTACAGCAGGGTTTTTTATAAATTTCATCGGAATGATAGAAACAAAAAACTCCAACTAAATGTTGAAGTTGAAATAGTGCAAGTCGATTTTTTACTTTATAAAAATCCAATTGAAATAATCCTTAATGTCAGATTATCAGTTGATAAAAGTGGATATTTTATGAAAAATTCAATTAATTATATTTCGTATAAATTTGATATGAGATTAGATGTAGATGAGAGAGAAAATAGATTATATCTTGAGGTGAATGAAGTTTTAAAACGAATTTATAATGAAGTATATTGGGACTTTAATGATTTAAAGTTTGGTATAAATAAATTAAATAAGTTGTTTGTTGTTTTTGCTGATTCAAAAATTATTGATGATCAACAACATTTTTATTACAACAAAGGATTTGTTTATTTGAATCTCAATTTCGATAAATTTCTGTTGTTACTAAAGGAGGGGAAAATAATGTTTAATCTTCGAATGGGAGTTCATAAATCTGGTAAAAATTATGGTAAACCTCATGATCATGGAAGTGGTTTTAGGATTAAAAAAGAAAATTTAGTTGAATTATATGATGCCAAAATTGAACTATAATAAGATATCTAATAATGTTTCTACTATAGACTTTAAAAATATTAGTAGTAGATATTTTTTCTAACTATATTAAATAAAAAAACCTAACTGTTATAAGTGAGGTTAAAATGGTGAGAGGTAATATTTTACTATATAAAAATAATTTAGATTTTATATTGAAGAGGAAGTTTGAGTTTGATAAATATAATGGTAGTTATAGAAAAATAAGCAAAAAAGTAGTGTATATTACTGAATTTACTTACCTTCTTTTGAATTAATATTTAGACTTTTTATTATGATTAAAAATATCTTTTTACCCTTTTCTAAAGCATCTCTATTAGTCGTGTTTCTCCTTTTGTTAAAGTCTTGTGAGGAACTTAAACCTATACAATCAAACCCTAAATCATTTCCTCCCAATATGATTATTTTTATTGCAGACGATGTGAGTTGGGATGATTTAGGGTGTTATGGAAATGATCAAGTTCAATCACCAAATATTGATTCATTGGCTGAAAAAGGAATAATTTTTAAAAACGCTTATCTCACTACAAGTTCATGTAGTCCTAGTCGAAACTCAATTATAACTGGACGTTATCCACACAACACAGGTGCCGCTGAATTGCATTCCATGCCACCCATGGAGATGATTTCCCTGCCAGAAATTTTAAAATCTAAAGGTTACTTCACCCTTCAAGCTGGGAAATTTCATATGGGGGATTATGCTATAAGAGGGTTCGATGAAGTACACAATGATCCAGAAATCAATGGTTTTGGCGGAGAGGAGTATTGGGAACACGCAATAGAAAATATACCTAAGGGCAAGCCATTTTTTATGTGGTTTGCATCAATTGATGCCCATAGAGGATGGGGAAAAAATGAATTTTCGGGTATCCATAATCCAGATGAAATCAAAGTACCTGAGTATTTAGTAGATGGTTCTGAAACTCGTTTGGATTTGGTCAATTACTATGATGAGATTACCCGTTTTGATTACTACATAGGCAAGGTAGTTCAAAAACTAAAAGAAAAAGGAGCATATAAAAACACAATTATCATTGTCATGGCAGACAATGGAAGACCTTTTCCTCACAGCAAAACACGTGTTAATGATCAAGGCGTAAAAACACCTTTTGTAGTTCATTACCCTCAAGCTACTGCCACTCAAAATTCAGTGAGTCAAAGTTTGATCAGTACTATTGATATTGCTCCTACATTAATCGATCTTGCAGGAATTGAACCGAAAGACCATTTTCAAGGTGTAAGTTTTAAAAAACTGCTATTGAATTCCAATCAAAAACATAGAAATTATGTTTTTGCGGAACACAATTGGCACGATTACGAGGCTTATGAGCGAATGGTAAGTAACAAACATTATATGTATATCAAAAACGAAAGACCTCAATTTGCGCAGCGAGGCCCTTTAGATGCCGTTAACAGCACCACCTATGCTGAGTTAAAACAAGCCCTTTTCGATGGGTCGATCACTAAGAAGCAAGCTGAGATTTTTATGGCTCCACGTCCACAGGAAGAACTCTATGATCTTATTGCTGACCCTTATCAGTTTAATAATTTGTTATTAGGTGAAAATATTCCTTTGGCATATCAAGAATTAAAACAAAAACTAGAAGAATGGTCCATCTCAACTGGAGATAATTTACCTGAGATTATTACTCAAGATTGGTATTTACGTGAACCTTTAAGTGGATATGAAATTGGTCTAAATGGGGAGAGATTTCCTAAAAAAAGTAACAGAACAGAAAATTACGAGAAAAGAAGAGAAATGCCTGGGGCTTATACAAATGCAACAAAAATTAATAATAAAGGACCATTTTAAATAGACTTTAAACCCAATGAGTTTATTAACAATAAACCACAAAATAATGAAAATGAAAAGAAATATTTTTTTACTAAATAGTGTTATTTACCTTTATTTCCTGTGAGCAAACGTCTGATTCAGATCACAAGAAAAAAATAACAAAAGAGATTGTATTAAAAAACTTTGAACACATTTCTTCTGGAGATATGGGTGCATTTCAAACTAAAATAAGTAGTGATTTCAAATTTATCTTATCAGGTACTTTAAAATGGAATACTAAGTATGAAAAAGGTTTTAATAATAGACCTTCAAAAAAAACATCTGTAAAATCATCAACTATTCCAGATAGAGCAGTAAAATACATATATGGATTATTGGATGGTGCTGATGACAAACTCCAATCAAAAGCAGAAAATCATTATACTACATTTATGAAAATTGAAAATTTGATTGGTTCCCTAATTGAAGAGTATCTATCAATTAAATTAAAACCTCACAAGTGGTACTGTGCCTGGGGTGAATCTATCAGAAGTGTAGATTTTTTCTCGATTGATGGTGATTTACTTCAAGTCAAAACATCTGATAATTCAGAAAACTCTTCTTCATCAAGGGTAAGAGAGGGAACTAATATCAAAAAATGGTTTAGAAGATTCTCAAGAAAGGACAACATTTATAATTGGAATCAATTAGAATTAATTACTGGAGTAAAAGATTTAAATGAAGATGATTTTAGAAATTTTTCTACTAAAATCATAAAGGAGAATCCACATATTTTAGATTGATTTTTCTACTATGAAAACTCAAAAAGTTTTAGGTAGATTATTTAAAGTATTGTCTTAAAATAAAAAACCCCACTTTATAAGTGAGGTTAATATGGTGGGCGCTGAGGGATTCGAACCCCCGACCCCTTGGGTGTAAACCAAGTGCTCTGAACCAACTGAGCTAAGCGCCCAATAAAGGTTTTATTTTTTAGACAGGCAAATATATACAAATAATGATATTATATTATCTCTGATCTATCAGAATTAATTTTAAAAAATTATTCAAATTCATATTCACTATACCCATCATTTTTTTTAACAAAAGTTCTAGCTTTAGTATTATAAATATTACCATTCCAAGTATCAATAACAATATCAGTATTTGAATTATGTAATTGATATCTTCCACTAAATGAATTAAAAATTAATGCAATAGAAATAAAAATTCCAATCACAATTAAGATCAAATTGATAGAAAACTTCTCCATTATAAAATAATTTTAATTTATTAACACTAAACTACAAAAAATCAAATTTTATAATTAAATAAGATCAATTAATTCCTCAACAATAAAATTACTTCCAGAAAGAACTATTAAATCTTCATTTAAAGAAATATTCATAGCTTTATAATAAGCATCCTTCAATGAATCAAAATAATCAATTTTATAATTAAAAGATTTAAGTTTAATTTTTAATTCTTTAATTGGATAAGCCCTCTCAATATTTGGTTGACTTAAGTAATACTGAGCTTTCTCAGGAAGGATTGAAAAAATTTCTTTGATATTCCTACCCCTAACGAAACCCATAACAAAAATTAATTTTTTAAAATTTTCATTCTCTATTTGTTGAATCAAATTTTTAAATCCTTCATAATTATGAGAAACATCTAAAATTACCTTTGGTTTATTTTTTAATAATTGCCATCTGCCTATAAAACCAGTATTACTTTCAACCTTTTTCAATCCTCTTTCTATATCATTTTTATTTATATTGAAAAAACTTAAAAATTTTAATGATGTTAAAACAGTTTTAACATTTTTTTTCTGATAAGAAATATCAATTAAATTATCAAAATCATTTTTATAATTTGAAGCAAATGTTATTTTTGACTCATTTTTAAAAGCTATCTCCTTAAAAACATCTTCAGTTTTTCCATTTCTTTCACCAATAACAACAGGAATTTTTCTCTTTATTATTCCTCCTTTTTCTCTCGCTATTTCCTCAAAAGTCTCTCCAAGAAATTCAGTATGTTCTAAACTAATATTAGTTATTATTGAAAGATCCGGAATTATAATATTAGTAGCATCTAATCTTCCTCCCATACCCACTTCAATTAGAGCAATATCAACTTTTTCTTTTGAAAAATGACTAAAGGCCATTGCAACTGTCATTTCAAAAAATGTGATTTTATTATCAATTAAAAACTCTAAATTTTTTATAATAAATTCTTTCACCTCGCTCTTGGAAATATATTTACCATTAATTTTAATTCTTTCTCTAAAATCAATTAAATGAGGAGAAGTAAACAACCCAACCTTATAGCCTGATTCTTGTAAAATTGAAGAAATTAAATGTGCTGTAGATCCTTTACCATTTGTTCCTGCTATATGAATACTTTTAAAATTTTTCTCTGGATTTTTTAATAAAGTCAAGAGTTTTTTAATTCTATTAAATCCTGGTTTATAAGCTCGTGAACCTATCTTTTGAAAAACAGGCAATTGCTTATACATCAATGACAAAATATCAGAATATGTTCTCAAATTGCTACTCTCCTAATTTGAAATTTATAACAACAAAACCAACTTGTCTTTCTGGAGCATTTTTATCAGGATACCACTCATGAAGTAATGCTGTTTTCAATGCAGGTTTAAGTAAACAAGGATTAGTATTAGTTGTTCCTTTTACACCAGGATCTGCATCAATTACTTTTCCATTTCTATTTACAGTAATTCTAACAACGACAATACCCTCTTGATTACATTCTTGAGTTACCTTTCCACTAGATTTTAAATTTCTGCCGTTTAAACCAAAATTTCTTTCTCTTCCTGAAATACTATAATATGTAGAAGAATATAAACTTCCATCTATATTACCCTTAGTTGAAAATTCTTGTTGATTATTTTTACTTAAAACATCTTTAGCTTTTGATTGATTTTTAATTAAATTATCAATAACATTTTTTGTGCTTTCAGAAATTTCTGGCAATTTTTCCTCTTTAAGAATTTCTTCATCTACTTTATTATCACTTTTAACAAATGAACTATCTACAAGATCAGTTTTATTTATTTTAACATTACTTTCTTTCTCATTCAATAATTTATTTTCTTGATTCAAATTTTTCATTTCTTTTTTTGGAATCGGTTTTGAAATATTACTAACCTCCTTTTTTTTGTTTTTAGAAAAATTTTCAGAAATATTCTCAGGTGTATTACCAAAACTTACTTCCATTCCATAAACTATTGGCGGATCATAATAAGTCATTCCAATTAAAAAAAGTATAAGTAAAATAAATGTGCCAATAAAAAATGTAATTATAGCAGATTTTTTTTTATGGGTTGTGTCCAAAAATCTCATAATATATTATTATTTAGAATCAACAGCAAGTACAACTTTGATTCCATTTTTATTTGCTATGTTCATAACAAAAACTACCTGATGTATATCTACGTTCTTTTCAGCTCTAAGGACAATCGATGGTATTTTCATTAAATTAACTTCCTTCAAAAGTTGATTTCTAAAACTAGCTTTAGAAACAAAATTAGAACTAATATAAAATTTATTATTATTATTTATAGTTACTGAAATAGTGTTTCTGTTTTCTGTCTTTCCATCTGCTTGTGGTAATTTTACGTCAATTGTATCTAATTGTTTTGCAAGAGTGGAAGCAATCATAAAAAAAATAAGCAATAAAAAAACAATATCAGTCATTGATGACATATTAAATTCTGGTTTTATTTTATTTCTTCCGCTCAATCTCATTATTCAGCAGGTTCATTTAATAAATCCAAAAAATCTAGACTAGATGATTCCATTTGATATACAGCTTTATTAATCTTCACAACTAAATGATTATATGAAGTATAACCGCAAATTCCAACAATCAAGCCAGCAACTGTAGTTGTCATAGCAGTATATAGACCATCTGCAAGTAATTGCATATCAATATTACCTCCAGCATTTGATATTTCAAAAATAGATAATATCATTCCTATTACTGTTCCTAAAAACCCTAACATTGGAGCAACCCCTGATATAGTCGCTAAAACACTTATATTTTTTTCTAATTTATAGACCTCTAATTTTCCAGCATTTTCAATAGAAGTGTTAATATCTTCAAGAGGTCTTCCAATCCTAGAAAGACCTTTTAAAATCAATCTAGCAACTGGTATATTTTCATTCAGGCAATGTTGTTGAGCTCCTTTAATTTTACCATTCAAAACATAAGTCCTAATTTGATTCATAAAATCAGGTGAAACTTTCACTGCAGAACGAATTGCAAAAGTTCTTTCAAAATATATATATATTGTTACAAGAAATAAAAAAAAAAGTAATCCAATAATTAACTGTCCACCTATACTACCATTATTTATAAGTTCTATTATTGACAATCTTTTTTCTGTTTGCAATGTATCAAGATTTTGAAAAATTAAAGTGTTTAAAATCATTTTATAATTTTTAAATTAAAATAAAAAATTCTCTTAATAAAACAAATGTGACAAATCCTGAAATAAAACCTATAAAAGCTAACCAAGAAATTTTTTTTAGATACCAAAAAAAATCTATTTTTTCCATTCCCATAGCAACTACACCAGCTGCAGAACCAATAATTAGCATGCTTCCACCCGTCCCAGCTGAATAAGCAATTAAATGCCATATAGGATGATCCAAAGGTTGAGAAAACATTCCTATACTTGCTGCAACTAAAGGAACATTATCAATAATTGCAGAACCAATTCCCAAAAGAGCTATTACAATATCTAAATTAGGTATAACTCTATTTAAATTTTCTGCAAAATTAAAAAGCATCCCTAATGATTCAAGAGCTGCAACTGCCATTAGAATTCCAAGAAAGAATAAAATACTAGTAAATTCAATTTTAGATAAAGATTTCTCAACTGGACTTGCCATAGCATTAGTATCATTTTCAAAATCAATAGAAGTAACATTAATTTTAGCTTTACTAAAAATTTCGGCAAAAGCAGCCACAACAGACAAAGATAACATCATCCCAACATAGGGGGGTAAATGTGTTAGTGTTTTAAATACAGGAACAAAAACTATTGCAGAAAGTCCTAAATAAAGCATTGTTGCTCCTCTTTTATGTAACACAATAGATCTATCTTCCTGTGGAATTTCAATATCTCCTTTAAAAGCAGGTAACATAGATGCAATAAAAACAGGAACTACAAAGCAAACTATCGAGGGGAATAAGACATATAAAATTAAATTACCAGTTGTAACCTTATTCGCTATCCATAACATTGTGGTTGTAACATCTCCAATTGGTGACCAAGCTCCTCCAGCATTTGCTGAAATTACAACCAACCCTGCAAACCATATTCTTGTTTCTCTTTTAAAAATAACTTTTTGTAAAATAGTTATTAAAACAATTGTAGCGGTTAAATTGTCAATAATTGCAGAAAGAATAAATGCAAGTATTCCAAAAATCCACAAAAGACCCTTTTTACTTTTTGTTCTTATAAAATTTTTAATTGTATAGAATCCATTAAAATAATCTATTATTTCAACTATAGTCATGGCCCCAAGAAGAAAAAGGAGTATTTCGGAAGTTTTACCAAGATGATGCAATAAAATTTCATCTAAATGAGTTGATTCCAACTCTTTTAAAGCCATATTAACCTCAAAAACTTCCATATGAGTTACAGCAATTATAGCCCACAATATTGCCATCATAGCTAATGCAGGAATCAACTTGTCAACTTTTAAAGTATGTTCAAGTGTTATTGCAAAATAACCTATTATAAAAATTGAAATAATAATAGTTTCCATTTTTAGATTAAAATTTTAAAACAAGATAAATTATTTTTTTTTATTCAAATATAACTCCACTAGAATGATCTTTATTTGCACCTGTAACACTAGATAAGCAATTTATTTCATTTCTTAATCTCAAAACACCTAAAAAACCAAAAATAATAGCCTCTTTATAATTAATTACTTCAGATTTTGGAATTACAAATTTTGCTAATGATTTTTTTTTAATACTATTTATCATAAATTTATTATAACTTCCTCCTCCAGTAACTAAAATTTCCTGATCTTCTCCAAATATTTTTGAAATCTGAAAACTAATATGCTCAGTATATGTTCGCAATAAATCATAAACAGATTGTGATTTATATTTTTTTATTGTTGGCCAAATAAATTTTTCATTCCATTCTACAGCTAAAGATTTAGGATAAGAATATTGATAAAATTCAATTTTATTTAAATCTTCAAATAAACCCTCAATCAACTTACCTTGTTTAGCAATATTTCCATTAAAATCATATTCCTTACCTAATTCTTGTGCTAAAGGATTTAAAATAGTATTTACTGCACAAATATCATAAGCTATAATGTTATCATTATTAGTAAGAGATAAATTGGCAAAACCTCCAAGATTTAGACAACCTGAATAATCTGAAAATAACAATTTATCACCAATTGGAACCAAAGGAGCCCCTTGTCCACCAAGTTCTACATCCTGTTGTCTAAAATTAACAACAACCTTTTTATTTATTAAATTAGACAATTCAGGTAAATTCCCAATTTGAAATGTAATTCCTTCATTTGGATTGTGAAAAATTGTATGACCATGAGAACAAACAGCATCTATTTCTTTGATATCATTATTTTCAATAAACTGGCAAATTGTGGATGCTAAAAAAGTTGTATATGATATATCTAAACTATTAATACTATCAATATTTAAATAATGAGCTTTTTTTAATTTTTTTTTCCAAGAAGATGGATAAGAAACTGTTTCATATTTATTTAAATTAAAACTCCATTTTTTTTCTAATCTAAAAGTAACATGAGCAATATCAATTCCATCTAAAGATGTGCCCGACATAACTCCAATAATATTATAAATCATCACCATTTAGTTTGCTAATGCAAATAATAAAATAATTTGCTTTTTTTTATGATTTCACTAATTATTTTAAAAAAAATTAATGATTTAACAAAAAAAAGAGGCTTAAAATAATATTTCTTGAATATGAAATATTTAATAGATCTGTAAAGACAAAACTTGATGACATATTACTAAATTTATTGTCCTTTCAAAAAAATTTTATGCTGCCAACTAAACAAGGATTATATTCCCCTGACTTTGAACACGACAATTGTGGAGCTGGTTTCATATGTAGTCTTAAAGGTAAAAAAACAAATGACATAATTCATAAGGCTCTTAGTATCCTTGAGTGTTTAGAACATAGAGGAGCTGTTAGCTCTGATGGGAGAACAGGTGATGGCGCAGGTATTCTTATTGAAATACCAGACGAATTTCTTAGAAAGCAATGTGATTTTAAACTGCCAAATGTAAATGAATATGCTGTTGGAATGGTTTTTTTACCTAGAAAAGAAAATCAAAGAAATTATTGTACTGGTGTACTTGAAAATGAACTAAAAAATCAAGGTCTTGAAATTCTTGGTTGGAGGAAAGTCCCTGTTGATAGAAGTGTAGTTGGAGAAATAGCAAAAAAAACTGAACCAATAATAATGCAAATTTTTATTGGTAAAAATTCATCGGAAATTAGTAATCGCGAATTTAATACTAAACTATTCATTGCTAGAAAAATATCCGAACAAAATGTTATCTCCTCAAAATTATCTGAATATTCATACTTTTATTTACCGAGTCTCTCTACTCATACTCTAATTTATAAAGGTCTTCTAGTTCCAGAAGACATTAGATCATACTATAAAGACCTTTCAGACCCCCTAGTTATTACTAGATTAGCACTGGTTCATCAAAGATTTTCAACAAATACATTCCCTACTTGGGATCTTGCACAACCTTTTCGATATATGTGCCATAATGGAGAAATTAACACTTTTAAGGGTAATATAAGTAGAATGCGTGCTAGAGAAGAACTTCTTAAAAGTGATTTTTTTGGTGATAATATTAATAAAGTACTCCCTATTATTTTAGCTAATAAATCTGATTCATCTTCTATGGACATGGTAGTAGAATTTCTACTAATGACAGGAAGGTCATTACCAGAAGTCATGATGATGATGGTTCCTGAGGCCTGGGAAAAACACAAATCAATGGATGATCATAAAAAAGCATTTTACGAATATAATTCCTGCATAATGGAACCATGGGATGGTCCTGCCTCAATTCCATTTACTGATGGTAAATTTATAGGAGCACTTCTTGACAGAAATGGTCTAAGACCTTCTAGATACTCAATTACAAAAGACGGTTTTGTAATTATGTCGTCTGAAACTGGAGTCCTAGAAATTGAACCCGAAAACATTGAACGTCATGGAAGATTGGAGCCAGGAAAAATGTTCTTAGTTAATATGGATGAAGGAAGAATTGTTGAAGATGAAGAAATCAAAAAACAAATCACAACAAAAAATCCATATCGTAAATGGTTAAATCAAAATTTAATTCCACTTAGCGATATAAATTATACTGGGAATTTAAAGCAAGTAGAAAAAGAAAATTTTGAAATAAGACTTAGAATTTTTGGTTATACTCAAGAAGATATAAAAGTCTTAATAAATCCTATGAGTCTTAATGCAAAAGAAGCTATTGGATCAATGGGAACAGACACTCCTCTTGCAGTTCTCTCAGATAAACCACAACTACTTTATAATTACTTTAAACAACTTTTTGCTCAAGTTACTAATCCACCATTAGATGGTATTAGAGAAGAAATAGTAACTGATACCAGTTTAACAATAGGTAAAGATTACAATATTTTTGATATTATACCCGATCATGCAAAAAAAATTAAAATTCAAAACCCGGTAATTTCGAATGAAGATCTAGACAAAATAAAAAATATAAAAAAAGAAAGTTTTAAAGCTTGTTCAGTAAAAGCATTATATGAAATTGAGAAGGGTTTAAACGGTTTAGAAATTGCTTTAAAAAAAATGATGTCTTCAATTATAAAAGCAATTGATAATGGAGCTAATATAATTATTTTATCAGATAGAGGTGTTTCAAAAACTTTTGCTCCAATACCAATTTTATTAGCCTGCGCTCATACTCATAATTATTTTAAAAAATCTGGTCAAAGATCTCAATTTGGTATAATTATAGAATCTGCAGAACCAAGAGAACCTCACCATTTTTCATTATTATTTGGTTATGGAGCCAGTGCAATAAACCCTTATTTAGTTAATGAAATTATAGAATATCAAGTAAAAAATAAACTTATAAAGATATCTTCTAAAAAGGCAATATCAAATTTTAACATAGCTATTGCAAAAGGTATTATTAAGATAATGAACAAAATAGGAATTTCAACACTCCATTCCTATCGTGGCGCACAAATTTTTGAAGCTTTGGGATTATCATCAAAATTTATAAATAAATATTTTTGTAATACTAGCACCAGAATTGAAGGAATTAATTTGTATGAAATTGAAAAGGAAATTAATATAAAACATGAAAAAGCTTATATTCAAAATGAATCAAGAAGTCTGTCTCTTGAAATAGGGGGAGAATATAGATGGAGAAGAAATGGTGAAGCCCACTCAGTTAATCCTTCTACTATCTCTAAACTTCAACAAGCTTCTCATAAAAATGATTATAAAAGCTATAAAATATTTTCAAAACTTGTAAATGAACAGAATCAAAAATTAATGACTCTTAGAGGAATGTTTGAGTTTTCAAACTTTGATCCCATTCCTATAGATCAAGTAGAACCTTGGACAAATATTGTTAAACGTTTTAAAACAGGTGGAATGTCTCTTGGATCAATCAGTCAAGAAGCCCATGAAAATTTGGCAATTGCTATGAATCGTCTTGGAGGAAAAAGCAATTCAGGAGAAGGTGGAGAAGATCCAAAAAGATTTTATCCAGATAAAAATGGGGATATAAAAAATAGCGCCATTAAACAAGTCGCATCTGGTAGATTTGGCGTCTCAAGTTACTATTTAAGTTCTGCAAAAGAAATTCAAATTAAAATGGCTCAAGGAGCAAAACCTGGAGAAGGAGGACAATTACCAGGGCCAAAAGTCAATCCCTATATAGCATCTGTAAGAAATTCAACTCCATATGTAGGTCTTATCTCTCCACCTCCACACCATGACATTTATTCAATTGAAGACTTAGCTCAATTAATTTATGATTTGAAAAATGCTAATAGAGAAGCTAGAATAAATGTAAAATTAGTTTCTGAAGTTGGCGTTGGAACAATTGCAGCTGGAGTTGCAAAGGCAAAAGCTGACGTAATACTAATATCAGGATATGATGGTGGAACAGGAGCGTCACCCTTAACTTCTCTTAAACATGCTGGTCTTCCCTGGGAACTAGGTATAGCTGAAGCTCAACAAACTCTTGTCTTAAATGACTTAAGAAGTCGAATAATTCTTGAGTGTGATGGACAAATGAAAACAGGAAGAGATGTAGCTATAGCCTGTCTTCTTGGTGCAGAAGAGTTTGGTTTCTCTACTGCTCCATTAATTGCATCAGGATGTATTATGATGCGAACATGTCATCTTAATACTTGTCCTGTAGGAATAGCAACTCAAGATCCTGAATTGAGAAAAAACTTCAAAGGCAAACCAGAATATATAATTAATTATATGCATTTTGTAGCTGAAGAATTAAGACAAATAATGTCTGACCTTGGATTTAGAACAGTTA
>Ga0310124_10001047_pt1 | contig 19569 bp, 10 predicted proteins | sample CB11b_AW_Bot5_MG_FD_203507 | JGI IMG/M metagenome (GOLD analysis project Ga0310124, IMG submission 203507) | Marine microbial communities from Western Arctic Ocean, Canada - CB11b_AW_Bot5 | ecosystem: Environmental > Aquatic > Marine > Oceanic | place: Canada: Western Arctic Ocean | collected... | reverse complement strand
ATGCTGTTCTTGTCGAGTCCGCCGAGATAGAGGTAACTGATGCCGCGGTGGTTATAGCTAATCGGCCTGCCCTTATCGTACAGGTTGAGCAAGTGTTTATCCCGCGGGCACATGAAGGCCCACTCATTCGCCATGTAATCGGGAAGCAGGTGCCCAAGACCATGCGGGACGCCCCCCTGGTAGGCATTGTCGAGTTGGTAGGAGCCGGTGCCAGGATCCATGCGAGGGAAGCGACCGTCGTGGTCGTGCGCGTAGGAGTGGCAGGCGATCCCGATCTGGTGCAGATTGTTCATGCAGGTAATCTGAATCGCCCGCGCCTGCGCCTCCTTCAGGGCGGGCAAAAGCAGGGCTGCCAGGACGGCGAGTATTGCGATCACTACCAAAAGCTCAATGAGCGTGAACCCGTTTATCCGGCTTCGTCGTTTCATAATCTTATTGTCCTACGTCCAAACACATATGAAGGCAAGATTTTATCCGGAAGGGCGGCGGCTCACCTGAATGGCATTTAAGCTGCCGCTCCGACGTGACATTTTCATGACCCTCTCATTCTCCGTACGGCGGGGACGGCGGTCTCCATTCTTATGGGGCGTCAGCGAATCCCTGGAGACGGCGGTCCCCGCCGTACCTGAGAATGACGTGATCATGCCGGGGCCTTAGGTCAGTGCCATTTTCGGCTCACCGTCTTCGCGGTCTTCCCTTGACTTTATGGCCGTTCGTGCGGACATTGCGTAGGTCGGCGGGAATCGAAATGAGATTGCACCTTAACCCTGGATTTATCTGCGCAATCATATTTCTCGGTTGCTGCACGCTGCACGCCGACCGGTACCCGCTCGGGGTGGTGATCGCGCCCGAACTGGGCGCGCTGCCCTCCGTCGAACGGCAGCAGTTTCACTACCAATGGGCGCGCCGGGCCGGCGCGAACGTGATCGAGCACGAGAACACGCCTCTGGCGCTCGGCTTTTCGGGCTGGCCGGACATCGAGACGGCCCAAGGTGTGTTCGACTGGTCGGCCTTTGACCAGGCCGTGGCGGACGCCGACGCGGCGGATCTCGACGTGTACCTCGAGATCGTGACCTGGCGAAATCCGCCGCAGTGGCTGTTCGCCGCCCACCCCGACGCCTACATGATGACTCCGCTCGGCGGAGGCAATACACTGACCCCGGTCATCCGCGACCCGGTGCTCGACAATTCGACCCTCGCCAGTCCGGCGCACCCCGCCATGGTACAGGGCGCGGCGGATTTCGCGGCGGCGGTCGCGGCGAGATATGCAAACCACCCGCGCGTGCGCGGCTACATCATTGCGGAAGAGTTCGGCCTCCCGGCTGTCTGGCCGCCGACCAATTACTACGGCATCGATTTCGCCCCCGCGATGCGGGATGCCTATCACGCCTACCTCGCGCAGAAGTATGTCACCATCGGCGCCTTGAATACCGCTTGGGGACACCCGGGACGCTACGCGGCGTTCATCGAGGTCCTGTGGCAAATGGGATGGGCGCACGATCCTACAAATTACCGCGGCGAATGGCTCGACTACTATCTTTGCCTGCAAGAGGTGTTCGCCGAGTTCTTCAACGAAACGGCGCGCGCCATTCACACCGCGGACCCCGACGCCGTGGTCATGACCAGCGACTTCCTGACCACGAATAACCGGGTCGGACACGGGGCGTGGATGCCGCTTTTCAACGAGGTGGACGCGGTCGCTTACAAGAGCTTCTGGAGGGATCAGCGGCAGCTTGCCGATTACTGCGCCGGACTCAGTGACGGCAAGGCGGTGTGGTGCTCGAACTTTTCCGAGAAGGAAACCACCAGCGGCCCCCCGGAAGACAAGCGCGTGCTCTCTCCACAGTATGTCCGGCGCGAGTTCTGGGCCGCGTTCGCGCGGGGACTCCAGGGCGCATTCCTGTGGTTCTGGACGCCCGATCAACTCGAAAAAATGAGCCTGCTCGAACCCCAGACGGACGGGACGCTGACCGAAATCCCGGCGGTGGAAGCCATGGCGCAGATCGCGGATTTCATGGAATTATGGTGGCCTTCCCTGGAAACCTTCTCCCCCGAGCCGGCGCGGATCCTCGTGCACGATCCCAACACATCGCTCATTTGCAGCTTTTGGGATTTCGCCGACCCTACCCCAATCTGGGCACAGTGGGACACGGAGCTTCCCGCTGCGCAGAGCTACGACACGCTGCTCGTGTTTCTGGCGGAGAGCAACCGCCGTTTCACCATGAGCTGGGACGACGTCCTCGCGCAGCGACTCAACCCCACGGACCACGACGTTCTGTGCCTGACGGGCAACCACAACATGACGACCGGAGTGGTGCAGACGGTCCGCGATTGGATCCTGGCCGGCGGACCGTCCATCCTGGACGACCGGACCGGCAAGTTCGATCCCCTCGGGAACACCGTTGACGCATTGGCCGACTTGTTCGGCCTGTCCCACGTCCTGGTTCTCCAGGGCATCAACTGGTACGGCAACCCGACCGAGACGGCTCGCATCGCCCCGTTTCTTGATCTGCATGCGCCCCTGCCCTACACGCTCACCCAACCGGCGGTCGATCCGGACGACCTGCTGACGGTGGAACGGATGCAGGCACCGAACGGAGACGAGCTGGCGGTGGTCTCGCGCCGGGGCACATCCGGCACCACCGCGGACCGCCTCGAGTTTTCCCTGCAATGGCACAGAGGCCACGGTTCCTACACCGTGATCGACCCGTTCGCCCGGGGAGTGAGTGCCGGCACCATGCCACCCTGGCCGGTCTGCGATCGATCGATCGTCACGCTCGAGGGGCACCAGGACGCCCTGCTGATCCTGGCCGGGGACCCGGATCCGCCGCTCCCGTGGGACTGCGGCTTTTCGGTTTTCGAGGAGCGGTTTACCGCCAACACGTTCAATGAAACCGCCTCCGAGATCGCGCCGCCCTTTACGCTCGGGACGCTGGCGTTTTTCGAAAACGAAGCGCTTCGCATTCAGACGGCCACCGGCACCGAATCCGCCTACCGCGCCTTTCCCGCCGGCGTCACCGGGTCCGGGTACGCGGTGGAGTTCGACGTCACCGTGAACGCGAATACCGGGGACGGCTTTCAGCTCCTGCAGACGATCGACACCTTGGGGGCGTGGCAGGTCGGTATCATCCTGACCGTGACATCGCATGCGCCGAGCCAAACCTCGGATCTCCGGGTTATGCATACTGGCGGAACGGTGCAGGCCGGTCTCAGCATGCCCTGGGGCTTGAATCATCACATCCGGGTTCACTACCGGGGCGACGGAACCAACCAAGCCGATCTCTACGTGGACAGTGTCCTCGCGAACACCTACACGGAAATGACACCTGGCGCCACGGTCGACTTCATCCAGTGGGGCGACGCTTTCCAAACCGCCGCGTACGGGGATGTCACGCTGGACAACATCGAGATCTCGCTGGTCGACCCGGACCCTTGAGCAACATGTTCAACCCGGAAATGTAGCGGAACTCGCCAGAGTTCCGCGATTTGACTTAGCCCGCATATCTCACACTTTTTCGTCGCGAGAGCGTAGAGCGCCCGCCGGGATGGGTCGAATCGTTGATTCGCCGACGAAACCGTGTAGACACACTGTGAATTGGCGAATCAACGATTCGACCCATCCTGGCGAAGTGATCTGCGGTCGTAGCAGAAAAAGTGTGAGATATGCGGGTTAGTAGCCCGACGGTTGAGCTGAATTCCATCTGTCCAACACGTCGATGCTGTAGATGAGATTCCGCGGCAGGTGGAAGGGATCTTTCACCGGCATTACGATCACATCCGACGAGGGTTCGCCCTCGCGGGTCAGATTGCGGTACCACTCCCCGTGCTCCGGGACGGGATAGTGGGTGAAGCAGTATTCATGCACCTTGTCGTACCATGCGAGGCACCAGGGCTCCTCCGTATGTTCCCATGCGAGCAGGAGGGCATACAGTGCCTCCCCCTGCGGCCACCAGCGTTTCGCGTCCGCCGAATCCCAGGCGATGTCTCGCCGGTGATCGGCGTCGATGGCCAGGTAGATGCCTCCGTATTCTTCGTCCCATCCCAATTCGAGGTGACGGCGCACCAGGCGGCACGCTTCGCTGATTCGTCGCGTGTCGCCGGCGTGGCGGGCGATGTGAATCTGAAACCACATGTCCTCGATAACGTGGCCGGGCACAATGGTTGTTCCCTCCGGTGCTGGATACTCGTGGTTGTCATCGGAAATCCGCTCCAACAATACATCGCGATCCGGACGGTAGAAGTGGTTGAAGATCTCGTCCGATTGATTTTGTGCGGCGCGCAGGTAGCGCGGATCATCGAGAAAACGCCCCAGTTTCCACAACGCAAACGAAAACATCATGGGAATGCCGTGAACTTTCGCGCCGCGGGGAACCGGATACGGATTGTGCGGGAGGGTGTCATGCGGTTGTTTCAACCGTTCGATCATACAATCCGCTGTTTTCCGGGCCCGTGAGATCGGTTCGTCCGCCGCCGCTGAGTCCGCACGGGCCAGTTCTACCAGGCCGTCGATTGCAAGTCCATCGGTGTAGATCGAGTCGTACCCGTCCATCACACCTCCATCATGCGACAGGCGGAAGTTCCAGCCGCCCGCCTCCTCGTTCCACCCCGTGCGCGCCGTGAAATCGTATACATGCCGGGCCAGGTGCAGCCATTTTTCGTCGGGTTCCACCGACCGATACAGTTTACTGAACAGCCAGACGAGCCGCCACTGGCTCCAGAGCCACTTGTCGCGACTGAGAACCGATCCGTCGTCGGCAATACAGGTGTTCACGCCGCCGTCGGGATCTACCGCGTGGCGCACCCAGAACGGCATGAGGTTCTCCATGAGCTGGGCATGAAGAAAATCACGAAGAGCCTTCAGATCGGATGTTGCGTTGGCTAAGATCATGGAATGCGAATCGAGCATAGAGGCCGGGAGCAGTTTCTGAAAGGCTCTTTTGGGGGCGGGGGGGATAACCTGTTTGTCGATGCCGGCGGGGTCATGCGGCGGATCATGGACAACGATCTCAACGGGGACGGCCATTTCGATATCGTTCTTCCCAACAGTCACGGGTATATCGAACGCGGTCCAACCTGCATTTACACCCTGAGGGAGGGTGAATGGGGAAAGCATGAGCTTCCGCATGACAGTTGCTGGACCCCCGTCGTGACGGATGTGGACGGAGACGGCTTCCTGGATCTCATCATCGCAAACGGAGAAAACGGCATCACGTCCGAACTGCCCTCCTACATCTACTGGGGAGGACCCGACGGTCTGACCGGCGAGCGCACCGAGTTCCTGACCACCGGGGCCTACGATGCGGCGGCGTGGGATTTGACCGGCAACGGCCTGAAGGATGTCCTCTTCACCTCGGCCTGGCTTGACCACCACAACGCCGGCGGGCGCCTCGACCAGAAAGTGTTTGTTCAAACCTCGCCTCGGCAATTTGAAGAAGCCACTGATGCGTACAAGATCTCGGGCATGGCCACCGCCTCCCTGCTTTGCGAAGACTTGAACGGGGACGGCTATCCCGAAATCGTGCTGGCCAACTACCGCGATGGATACAACTACGATACGGACTCTTTCTACTACCCGGGTTCCGCGGAAGGTTTCGACACCGCGCACCCGCTACGCTTGCCCACTCACTATGCATTGAAGGTCCTGGCCGCGGATTTGAACGGGGACGGGTTCAAGGAGCTCCTCTTTTCCGGCGGGGACCAGCTCATGATCTACTGGAATGACCAAGGGACCTTCCAACCGGACCACCGGACGGTCCTGGACATCAAGGGCGTCGACAGCCAGTTCAGCGCCGGGGCGTTACCCATGGACATTGCGGATGTCGATGGAGACGGGAATCCCGAACTCTTGATCGGGACGATCGATGGCGTTGAAATCCGGAAGACAGACCGGCTCGATCACGCCTGGAAAATGTTGCCCTGTGCGAATTGCATGGGGGTCAAGGCCGCGGATATTCGCGGGATGGGGCGCTTGGATATTATTGCCTGCCACTACTACTCCGAAACATCGTACGATGCGGATTCCTGGGTGTTCTGGAACGGGGAGGACGGGCTTCAACCGGACAACGCGACGCCCCTGGAAACACACGGCCCCATGGGATGCACCGCCGCCGATCTCGACAACGACGGGATCATGGAGATTATTTTCTGCAATACCATGAGAGGGCCGTCCCAGTACCACCCTGAATTTCCCGTGTTCGCCTATTTCGGCACACCCGATCACGCGTACGCACCCGAGAACCGCAGAGATTATCCCGTGACGTATGGAAGCAATGCCTATGCGGTCGCGGATGTCGACAACGACGGGTACGTCGAGCTGATCCTGACCACGGAGGGGAGCCTGCGCGTCTTCAAAGGGACGCCGGATGGACCCGATCCAACAGACTACTACGATTTGATGCACACGCCGGATAAACTTGTGCTCATTGGGGGCGTGTTGGTGGGGGACTTCAACCGGAACGGCTGGCTGGATCTTATCATGGCTCCCTACGTCTACGGAAATTCGGAGGAGGAACTGGAGAATTCCGTTTTTCTTTACCTCGGCGGGCCGGCCGGCTATTCGGATGACCGACGCGTCGCGCTGCCGGCCTATCTCCGAATGTCGAAAGCGATCGAAGCGACCGACATTAACGGCGACGGGTATGTTGATTTTCTTTACGGCAGCGAAGAGGGGTACATTGGGGTCTACTACGGAGGGCCGGACGGCCTTGACCGGGAGCGGGCCGGCAGGATTGACCTGAAGGAGTACCATGGGGCGAGCATTCATGGCATCACCGCGGCGGATATCGACAAAGACGGTTGGCCGGAGTTGATCGTTACCACCGCGGGACACTACACCCGCCGGCCGAGCCATTTGTTTGTTCTCAGAGACGGAAAGAACGGTTATCCAAAGGAGAAGCAGACGATGTTCGAGACCGGGGGCACGGTCGGGTTTCCGGACCTCGCCGATGTGGACCGCAACGGAAACCTGGACTTGCTCGTACCGTTCTACTCCACGCATGAAACACGGGAACTCCCGGCGCGAATTTTTTCGGGAGACGGCAACGGTGAATTCGATTGGGACGATCCCCTGCAGATCGACTGCCTGGCCTCGATCGCGTTCTGCCCGACAGACCTCACCGGAAACGGCTATCCGGATTTGTTTATCTGCTGCCACCGCAATGACCTGGGCCACATGGTCGATTCCAAGCTCATCATGAACGGACCCGGGGGTTTGGATGTCGCCAATACCCAGGGTATCCTGGGCTACGGGCCGCATTGTTTCACCAACAGGAACCAGGGAAATTCGCTGGACCGAAGCGATACGGAGTATTACACATCTCCTGTGTTTACTTGCGAAAGACCCGTGCAGCTCGCGTGGGATGCAGAGACCCCATTGAAGACTTCACTCTCTTTCAGGGTTCGGTTCGGCAGCACCAAAGCAGATACGTTGGAGTCCGAATGGAGTGAATGGTTGACCCAACCCCACTGCACGATGAGCGCGCCCGGCGGAGCAGAGTGCATGCAATACCAGGTGGCATTTCACGCGCCCGGTCTCGTAAACTCACCCCGGCTCACCGCGGTTGTGATTGAGTGTGCCGATTGATTGAATGAACTGACCAGGATTATGCACCACATTCGCGCGTCCCGAAGGCGCACCCATTTGGAAGTGCGGCGCCCCGCCCCTGGCGGGGTGCACTGTGCGCTTGCCCCGCTGCAAGCGGGGCCGCTTTGGATTCCCCCGGGGGCGGAGCCTATGCTAGAGCAAATTGTAGGTTGGCCTTCCAAGGCCGACAGGAAGGAAGAGAAGATCATGAACGGAGAAGGCAGGCATGTGCTCTCCCCTTCGCAAGCCATGATCGTCCGTTGCACGGCTCGGGCTTGGAAGCCCAAGCTACGTGGGACATTGGCTCCGGGGCGCGCTAAATGCGTACAAAAGACCCCACCGCAAAAGAAAGGAAATATGCCACTGTTGAAACGAATTATTCCAATTTTAATCATGCTACTTTTTCTGCCGAAATTCCCCGGAATTGCAGAAACAAACGCAACCGCTACGCAGGAACAGTTGTCGCACATTGAGAACCAAATAGAGGCAGTCGATACCACCATTTCCCAATTGGACTTACGAATCGAGAAGTGTGCGGCCCTCGAGTATTTCCGCCAGCTCCGCTGGTGGGAACTGCGCAAGGAAGTGGCCGCGCAGGAACGTGACCTGCTCAGCCTGCAAAAACAGGCTCTTCAACTTGAACTCGCCGGCGAGCCGATATCCGCGGAAATTCAACGGCGCATCACCGAGCTGCAACAGGTTGCATCTTCGCGCGACATCCCGGCCGCCGATGTATCGCAAGTACAGGCTCATTGGCAGGAGATCCAGACAGGTCTGGATGAAGTCGCACCCGGGTACAATTGGCATGTCGTGAAGTTGAACCTGCTCCGGGACTTGCTGAATCGCTGCCGGCGAATCGAGTTTTACCTGAAAGAGGCAATGCGCACTTCCGAAGGAGGTTACGGACACGCCTCCATGGACGAACCGGAAATCCGCCGTCGCCTCACCACGCTCATGGTTCAGGGAGACCCCGAAGCTTTTGAAATCGGACCTGTGTATGCAGCTCAGGAAAATGAGTATCGACTCAAATCTCCGTTCCAGTCGGCCCTGGATGAACTCGTCCACCGCACGCGGGGGCGGCTGACGGAGTACGGCGAATGCTACTTCGGTCTTAGGGAGCAGAAACTCCTCGGCCTTGCTGATGAGACCGGGTTCCTGGTGCAGCGCACCCATCGCCTGGCTCAGGATCTGGAAGACCTTGACGCCCGGCGCGAAGAACTGACCGCGGACGTGCTCGGTTTTCTGGGCCATTTTGACAAGGACGGAACGTTCACTTCACTCGGCATACCTCACCGGAACGAAGTTTCCGTCGAACCCGACGGAAACACCAGCGACCTGCTCTTCTGCACACTGAGTCTATCGGGGACGGGCGGTCCGTCGCGCGACCTGGAGGAGCCCTTCTGTTTCGATGTGGCGGATTTCCGTTTCTACGGCGTGAGCCGGCTTGCCGCCGGCCAGCCCGATCCGGCGCGATTCGAACTGGCGGCGGCTGATGTCAAGCGTGGCTACTACTATAAGCAGCCGGTCCTGTTGATGATGCACAGTACCGCTCACATGACCGGAGTTGAAAAAGAGTTTCTTCCGGAGCAACAACGGCAGGACAGCGATCTGCATTTGACCAATGCGAACGGTGATCGGAGCCGATACCTCAACATCTGGCACCCGGCGGTTCGTGAATTGGTGCGTGCGAAGCTGACGGACATCGCCGCCTTCTGCAAATCCATCCCCAATTTTCTCCTGTACGACAAACTCACCTGGGAGCCGGCCGCCCTGTTTGTCAAGGGGGACAGCGGGCCGGCCCTGGAAGCGGGGTACAGCCCACCTGCCCTTGCCGCGTTTCGCGTGTACCTCGAGCAGAAATTCGAAACAGTCGATCGTCTCAATAAACGTTGGAAGAGCAGTTACGCGACATTTGACGAGATTGAACCGCCGCCGGATCCGTTTGTCGTGCCGCGCCGGCGGGCCACGCCGCTCAGCCATGAATTTGAGCTCTTTCGCGCTTATTCGTACGGCGACTACCTGGCCATGGCGACCGAAGCCATCCGGCTCGAGGATCCGGATCATCCGGTTGCGGCTGAAATTCACACCCTGAATGCGCAGTTTGTGTCCGGCACGGCCCCGGCATTTCAGTTGATGCAACGCGTGCCGGCCCAATTCATCGAAGACCACTACAACAACTGGTTCGGCAGTTATACATCCTTGAACATGCTCTACAGTCTATGTCTCTACGCAGGCAAGAAGCCAGTGCAGACGGAGTATATCTGGACCTACCCCCGCTTGATCACGCCCCTCACCGAAAATGACTTCCGGGTTACCGGCGAGCTGAGCATCTGGCGCAACATGGTGTGGGGCCGCAGGGTTCTGGGCATCTGGGGCCCCTTTGACGGATGGGGATACCGTTTCAACTACATGGACAATGCACATTCGTGCGAACTGGCCGACACTGTCGGTCCTTCGGGCACTCTCATTCGGGAGGCGGGGACGTCCATTCCTCTCGGCAAGAAACGCTCCCGCGAATTCTGGCCATACCTGGATCGTACGGAAGTCGTGAAACCCCGGATCGCCGTCATCGTTCCTTCCACGTCCATGATCAACGACTATCCCTACCTGAATCCTCACGAGGGATATTCCACGGTCAACAGGGAACTCATTCGCATGGAGCGTTTTCTAACCCCGCGAGATTTCGATTTCCGGTTTGTCCCCGAAGAAGTCATCGTCAGCGGACAAGAGAACCTAGCCGGGTTCAAGGCCATCCTCCTCCCCTATGCGCCCTACTTCCCCGACGGCCTGACCGACAGACTTCTCGCATGGGTTGCATCGGGCGGCCATCTGATCGCCTCGGGCATACCGGGGATATATGACGCCTACGGCTTCGATGCGCCGGCGCTCATGGATGCCGTGTTCGGAGCGCGGTTGGACTATGCGTATGCCGGCGACGACGAAGTATGGCGCTGGAAAGTGACCGCGATCGAAAGCGAAGGCGTGACACAACTTCTCCGTTCAGAAAATGGGCCATTGTTGTTCTTCGCCGAACACGGGGCGGGCCGCGTTCTGGTGTCAACGGAGAGCTTTTTCGCCACAGCGAATCAGCGGGCCCTTCAGGCCGGCTTCGCACATGCAATCGAGACGGCAATCGGGTGGCCCACGTCGAGCAGCCGCCGACACCTCTTCGAAATGGTGACCCGGCAGGACGACAACGGCCGCCGCTACCTGTTCGTGATCAACCCGGATCTCCGGGACACGGCAATGGACTACATCACGGTGAACGGTCAATACCAAACCATCACCGACATGGGGATCGGTTCGCACTGCGCAATCCCCCTGGCCCCCAGGCAACCGATATCCGTCAACAGCAGAGCCACCGATTCCACCTCGCGCCACAGTGATGGGACGGCGCTGATATCCGTCCGATCCCTGCCGGGCCGAACGACGTTTCAATTGCGCCTGGAGCCCGGCGAGGGCACAGTTCTTGAACTTGCGCAGTAGCGCTGGAGATACGAGGGAGCGGAGAAATTTTCTTGTGAGCGTTGAATGCGCAGTATTTCGGAGAAGTGCGGAGGCCGCTCAGAGCGGTATGCCACGCCGTAAACGTCTTGTGGCGAAGGTAAAAGTAGGTTGGCCTTCCCAGGCCGACCTGGAGCAAGCGGCGACCATGGGTAGTGAATGGGCAGAGCCGGCTCCACCATTCGCTTCCTTATGGCCTTTCCTTGCTCAGCTCGGGCTTGGAAGCCCAAGCTACTTTCAGAGTTAACTCCAGAGAGACAAATCAACCAGTAGCACTTCCGCACACTGTCCCGGGGTATACCAATGAATCTCGAACTGTTAGACTGGAGCATCGTCCTGGCGGTGGCCCTGTTTTTGATCATCCAGGCGTACCGAACCAAGAAATACGCGCAAGGGGTGTCTGGGTTTCTGGCGGCGGATCGATGCGCCGGCCGTTACATCATCAGTTTCGGTGAAGCTGCCGCCGGGTTGGGCGCCGTCACCATCGTGGGGGATTTTCAGAGATACTACAGCGTCGGTTTCGGTGCCAGCTGGTGGGGCTCGCTGGGTATTCCTCTTTATTTGCTTATGACGTTAACCGGGTTCGTCATCTATCGGTACCGGGAGACGCGCGCGCTGACTCTCGGGCAATTTCTGGAGGTGCGCTACAGTAGAAAGTTCCGCATCTTCGCGGGCTCGTTGGTCTTTGTCTCCGGTGTCGTCACTTTCGGGATTTTCCCCGCCGTCGGGGCGAACTTCTTCATCAATTACTGCGGCCTGCCGGAGACCTGGCCGCTGTTGGGAATCCACATTCCGACATACCCGACATTAACGTTCATCCTGTTGGCCGTCGCCATGTATTTCACCCTGGTGGGCGGACAGATATCGGTTCTGGTCACGGATTTCTTTCAAGGGTTTTTTATGAGTGTCGTTTTGGTGGCTATTCTTTTCGTAATCTTGTTTACGTTTCCTCTTCGTGAGGTGTTTGAGTCGCTTCTACTGGCTCCCGAAGACAAATCGATGGTGAATCCTTTCAAGACCGGAGCCATCGATGACTTTAGCTTCTGGTACTTCATGATCGCGATTGTCATTCAGTTCTATAATCGCATGGGTTGGCAGGGAGGGCAGGCCTACAATGCCTCCGCCAAAAGTCCACACGAGGCGAAGATGGCTGGAATCCTTGGAGGGTTTCGCGGCTGGGGATTCACCATGAGTCTGCTCCTTTTGCCCCTCATTGCCTTCATGGTAATGAATCATGAAAATTACACAGATACGGCCGCGCATGTGAACTCCGTGCTCTCCTCTATCGAAAATGAAGAAGTTCGCGATCAAATGATAACCCCGGTTGTTATGACGACATTTCTGCCGATTGGGTTTATGGGCGCTTTCGCGGCAGTGATGTTTGCCGCATTTATCAGCACGCATGATACGCAAATGCACTCCTGGGCAAGCATCTTCGTTCAGGACATCGTCATGCCCCTCCGGAAGAAGCCGTTCACGCCCGACCTACATCTGAAGTGGTTGCGATGGTCCATCGTAGGCGTAGCGGTTTTCGTCTTTCTGTTCAGCATGTTCTTCAGGCAGACGCAGCATATCATGCTGTATTTCATGATTACCGGCGCCATTTGGCTGGGAGGCTCCGGGGCGGTCATCATCGGGGGGCTTTACTGGAAGCGCGGAACGACAGCCGCCGCCTGGTCCGCCTTGATTACCGGCGCGCTTCTCGCCGCGGCCGGTATTATCCTCGATCAGGTCTGGCGTAGCCTCTACGACAAGAATTTCCTCATCGATTATAAGTGGATGACGGCGATCAGCATGGGAGTTTCCGTACTGGTATACATCCTGGTTTCACTGCTGGGACCGGCCGTCAGATTCAATCTGGACCGAATGCTTCACCGCGAAGAATTCGCGGTCAAGGAAGATCACCCCGAGGGAAAGAGCATCCGATCTTCTTCGAAATGGAACGTTGCTCAATTTTTCGGATACACCGCCGAGTTTACGATGGGAGACAAGATCATTTACGGGCTGTCGGTCGCTTTCGCCGCCATTCAGCTGGTGGCTTTTGTTGTCATGACGGCGATCGCTTTTACAACTGAGGTTACGGATGAAATGTGGTGCAATTATCACTTCTATTTTGTTGGAACCCTGATTGTCGCCTCCATGTTTGTTGCGGTGTGGCTGATACTGGGTGGCGTGCGCGACATCAGGCGCCTCTTTGTCTCATTGCGCGAAGCCAGGAGTGACGACAGCGATGATGGGATGGTACGGTAGAGTCAGGGATTCAAAAACACGATATAGTATACTACGGAGTGATTTCTGCTGCCCCAGTTTCGCCATCAATGACCCGGTTCGTCCCCTCTACACGTTCGTCTCGATTCCAACTGTCCGGGCAGTTGTCGCCGTACCACCGTACGTGCTCCTGTGCCGGCAGCTGGTGTACGCTGCGCGCACGCACGGCGGCCTGAAAGCCTGCGTCCCGCAACAGATCGCAAATCACCATCGGATGGCGCAGCTTGTTTAATTCTCCACACACAAAATCGTGGGAGGCCGGCGTCGTGGAGTACCGCAGCACCAGGAGCTCCGGGCACTCAGCGCGCGCTATCTCCGCAAGTTGGTTTCCGGTTCGGATGTCCGGAAATGCGAAGATGTGTTCGCCGTCGAAGAACGGAGCGCTGGTGAATCGGGAATTGTGGTACAGCTTGTTTTTATGAATCTTCTTGTAGAAGCACTGCCCGGTCACCAGCACGTCCGCATTGATCCGCTTGCACGCGGCGAGCGCGCCCAGGGGTCCGTCAGCAGTGTGAGCTGGAGATTCTTCTCATTCTTCAGCATGAGTTCGATCAGCCTGAGGATCGATGGGTCCGTCTGCACAATGACAACTTGAATTTCTTCCGTCTTGATATCTCTATTCCTTCCGGTTCTTCATCCTGTAGTTTTCCCCAAATACGAGCGTTGCGGCGATGTCCCGATCGGGTTGGCGCAATCCCGGTGTAAACGCTTTTCCCGGGATTGGTACGCGGCTTGCTTTCCCCGTAGAGGCTCAAGCAATCAGAGATGGCCTACATGCAAATCTAAAGAACGCTTCTCCTATGATTGGTTGGTTTTTTTAAGAGGGCGCCCCGGTTTCCGCCGGGGGTGCTCTTCCCATGTATCTACAGAAGCAGAATTGATGCCACGCACCTGTGTATTCCTGTTATCTCCGCGAGAAAAAATTTTAATAAAACACTGGAATAAAGCATGTTACGACGCCTCGTTCCCGGGGTACATTCGCGGAAAAGAAAGAACCAGAAGAAGAAGAGGGTTTTTGCGAATATGCGACCGGGGGGCCGGTTTTAGCCCTATTCATGAGTAAAATCTGTTCCATCAAGCAGATACGCGGCAGACCTGCATTCGGTGGGACTCTGCTCGCCTGATTCCTGCAATTCCCTCCGCAGGAAATGAGAATCGCATGTTCGCAAGAAACGGTGGGTTGTTTGCAACCGTGCAAGTACATGATTCGCCCTTTTCACTTGCTTTTCCTGGCCCTGAACTCCAAATGGAGGGCGATTTCGGAAATAACATTTGGTTATGAGGCAAGGAGGTCGTGATGCAGGTACCGGTGGATCTTTTGTATACAAAAACTCACGAATGGGTCCGTGTCGAAGGCGATAGCGCAGTGGTGGGAATAACGGATTTTGCGCAGAACCAGCTTTCGGATTTAACGTTTATCGAACTGCCTGCCGCCGGAGACGATGTCTCCTCATCGGACGAGGTCGCTGTCGTAGAATCCGTGAAGGCGGCCTCGGATGTTTTCGCCCCCGTGAGCGGAAAAATCCTTGAGGTCAACGATCAGTTGGAAGGACAGCCCGATCTCCTCAACAGTGATCCGTACGGAGAGGGCTGGCTTTTTAAAATCCGTCTCAGCGATCTCTCGGAGCGGGACCGTCTGCTAACCGCGGAAGCGTACAGACAAAGCATGCCGGCGGAGAGTTGAGCGGACCTGCCGTTATCAGCATCTTCCTTCCCGGTCCTGTCCGATACGCGGCAGCGGCCCAGCTCCAAGAGGACATTCTCCAGGCCCGGATCGCGGATGAGATCCCGGATGTCGTGCTCCAGATGCAGCACTTTCCGGTGGTAACACTCGGCCGACGGGGCCGCGACGAGCACTTGTACAGAACGCCGGCGGCGCTCCGGGCATTGGGCATCGATTTTCACATTGCGCCCCGCGGCGGTGATGTGACCTACCATGCACCGGGACAAATCGTCCTCTATCCGATCTTTCGCCTGGATGCGGTCCGGACCGGGAGCCATGGATACCTTCACCAATTAGAGGAAATTGCGATCAGGACTGCGGCCGCATTTCACGTGGATGGATACCGTCGGGAGGGAAAATCCGGAGCCTGGACCTCGGCGGGAAAAATTGCGGCGATCGGTTTCCGAATCCGCCGATGGGTTGCGTACCACGGCCTCAGCTTGAACGTTGATCCTGATTTGACGGGATTTACGTTTATGGCGCCTTGCGGAATAGAGGACGAGCCGGTTTCTTCTTTTCGCACAATTCTGGAGGATCGGTGCCCCACGATTCGCGAAGTGATGACGGAGTTAGAATCCCAATTCGGCACTGTCACCGGTTTGTGTCCAGAGCGGAGAACGACCGCTGTTCTGGACGATATTCCGGCCCTCCGGAAAATATTTCAGCGATTTGATACATCGTAACTCGTTGCACCTAAATAAATTATAGCCCTTCGCCTGTCTGCCGGTATCCGGATGATGGCATGCATTTTGCTTTTTTATAGAAGGTGTCAGGCATGGGCCATTGTGGCATTCGCTGTAGTACGCCGATCCGACCGGTTGCGTGCAGGTCCCGAAGCCGCCGTTGATGATCGGAGCTCTGGTGCAACGTTTCGGAAAAGATTCATTAAAGAACACGCTGGTCGTTGGTTCCATCGGCTCGTCGCTTCTTGTGACAACTGCAATTGCCGTGGTGGTGGGCCTGCATCACGGAATGCAGATGCCGAACCGTGTCAAAGCCGACGTGCACTCCCAGGTTGATCTCGCCCGGTCGGGCCTTGAGCTTGCCTTGATTTTCGGAGACGAGGTTGCCGCGACCCGCGGTATAACCATCCTCGGACGGAACCCGCCAACCACACCAAATCGCAGTTTCTCGCCCGGATGAGCCACGAGATACGAACGCCAATGAACGGCGTGCTCGGAATGACGGACCTGCTGCTCCATACGGAGCTGGCGTCGCGCCAGCGCAGCCTTGCCGAAACCGTCTACCGATCGGGCGAAGGTCTCCTTCACATCATCAATGACATTCTCGATTTCTCCAAGATCGAGTCAGGGAAACTCGATCTGGAGGAACGTTCTTTCGATCTCTGGGAGACCATTGACGAAGTGCTCGAGTTACTCAGCGAAAACGCGTTCAAGAAAGGGTTGGAACTGGTCGGCCTTATCGACGATGCCGTCCCTACCAAGATCGTCGGAGACCCGAACCGGCTACGCCAGATTCTCTTCAATCTCGCGGGGAACGCGATCAAGTTTACCGAACACGGCGAAGTTCTCATTGTCGTCTCGACGCTTCATGAGACGAGCGCAACCGTCCTGCTTCGATTTGAAGTCAAGGATTCCGGGGTCGGGATTGGCGCCGGGGCGATACAGAAAATTTTTGATCCGTTCAGCCAGGCCGACGCATCCACCACCCGAAAGTATGGCGGTACCGGGCTCGGACTTGCGATCTGCAGGCAGCTTTCCCGTATGATGGGTGGCGACATCGGGGCGGAGAGCAATGTCGACGAAGGTTCCACGTTCTGGTTTACGGCCTGCTTCCGGGAACCGTCTCATGAAGCCGGCGACCACATCGCGTCGCGCCATGCCCTGAAAGGGTCCCGCGTCCTGATCATCGCGCCACATGACGCGGTACGAGAGCGGTTGGTCCGCAGGCTGGTCTCCTGGGGCGCACATGCCGAGGCTTTCGCCGGGTCCGAAGATGCCGTGATGCGGGCCGCCAGCGATTCGCACCTGGGATTTCCCTATGATATTGCCCTGCTTGACGGTTCGGTGGAGCAGCCGGAGGCCGTTGCGGCACGGCTCACCGGAGAAGACATTCCCGGGGACTGCCGTGTCGTATTCATTTCGCCGCTTCTGGCTCAGACCGAGGAGGCCCTGGAGACGGGTTGCTTTGTCGCATCGGTACGGAAACCGATCCGTGACACGGATCTCTATGACACCCTCTGCGCCGTACTGAACCATCCCGAGACCGGGACAACGGCGCCGAAGCCGCGGGCCACACTGTCCCGGGACACGGAAGTCGTACGATTCGATGCCCATATCCTGGTGGCGGAAGACAATCCCGTAAATCAAGAAGTGGCCCGAGGTATGCTAGAAGGACTCGGATGCACGGTTACTATCGCAGTCACCGGCGCGGAGGCCGTCGAGCTCGTAAAGGATGGGAAATTCGATTTGGTACTTATGGATTGCCAGATGCCGGTATTGGACGGCTTTGAAGCCGCGAGGGCGATTAAGAAGCTGCTCCACGGCGGCGCAACTTATTTCGAAGCACAACACGCTGATCATGGTTGCGAGCTGCCAATTATCGCGCTTACCGCCAATGCAATGGAGGGAGACCGCGAGCAGTGCCTCGCGCGCGGCATGGATGACTACTTGAGCAAACCATTTACCCAAAGCGATCTGAAAGAAATTCTCGCCAAATGGCTTGTCGATCGTAAAGCGCGGCCGGGCCGCGAGGCCGCTCCGGTCGAGGCCGAGCCGATAACCCCATTCTTCGAATCGGAGGACACCCCGGTCCCCCCGGCAACCGAGGTCGTCGACAAAATAGGGCCGCTGGACGATCATATCATTGCCAGTATTCGGGACGTGGAGCGTTCAGGCGTCGACCGGCTGTTCGAGCGCGTTGTGAAATCCTACTTTGACGAAACCCCCCGTTTGCTTAACGCAGTGAAAGAAGCGGTCGCATCCAACGAAGCGTTGTCCATCCGATCCGCCGTCCATTCACTGAAGTCAAGCAGTGCAAACGTCGGCGCAAAGGCGCTTGCAGTGTACTGCAAGGAAATCGAACAAACTTCGGATGAAGCACTATTGGCCGGGCAGCAGACGTGGATCCACAGACTGGAAGAAGAGTATCTCGTCGTGAAAGAGGCCCTCACCGCGGAGCTGGAAGGGCAGATCTTATGACCGATTTCGACTTGCATTGGGATCCGCCGCCACGGGTTCTGGTCGTGGACGACGATCCCACCACCCGGATGCTGGTATTGGAATCTCTCCAGGCAGAGGGCTTTGCGGTAACCTCCGCCAAGGACGGTATCGAGGCCCTCCATGCCTTCCACCACGAGACCCCGGACCTGGTGCTGCTCGACGTGGTGATGCCCAATATGGACGGTTTCGAAACCTGTGACGCCATCCGCAATCTGCCCGATGGCGGGCAGGTCCCCATCGTGATGATCACAAGCATGGGGGATGTGGACTCCGTACATCGCGCCTACGATGTAGGCGCCACCGATTTTATCACCAAGCCGATTCACTGGGCGCTGCTTCCCCACCGAGCCCGCTACTTTTTGCGTGGCGGGCGAATGTTCGTGCAGTTGAACGAAAGCCAGGCGAAGAACGAAGCGCTGCTCGACGCGATTCCGGATCTGATGTGCCGGATCCGGCCGGACGGGTCGCTGCTGGAGTGGAAATCATCGAGCGAGTCGAGTCTGCTGGTTCAGGAGAATGCGCGCCCGTTCAGCCATCTGAATGAAGTTCTCGATGTCGCGCTGGTGGATCGGATTCTTGCCGCTGCCTCCCTCTCGGGCCGATCCGGTGCTACCCAGGAGCTTGAGTTTATCATCCGGAAGGACGCGTCGGATCACTATTTCGAAGCGCGGCTGGTCAAGAGCGGTGATGATGAGACGCTGATCATCATTCGGGACATCACCGAGCGAAAGCTGATGGAAGATGCGTTGCGCAGGAGCGAGGAACATTTCCGGTCCCTGATCGAAAACAACTCCGACCTCATCATGATTCTTTCAGAAGATTGCGGAATCGAATACGCGAGCCCCTCCGTCATCCGGACCCTGCGCGGGGGCATAGAGGGGCCGCCGGGCGAGGACCTGTTTGAGTTTGTGCATGCAGATGACGCGCCTGCGTTCCGCAACGCCGCCGCGCTGGCCCTGTCTGAGCACAGCGTTCCCCACCGCAGCCAGATTCGGTTCGTGGTCGGGGAGGGCAGCATACTGACGATAGAAACGATTTTGATGGCGGTTCGCGACGCATCGGACCAGGTGCGCATTGTTCTGAACGCCCGGGATGTCACGCAGCGGCTGGAAGCGGAAGAGGCCCTGCATGAGAGCGAGGAACAGCTGCGCCAGTCCGAGAAGATGGACGCGATCGGCAGGTTGGCCGGCGGCGTCGCCCACAACTTCAATAATCTCCTGACCGCGATTCTCGGATATAGTCAGATCCTGCAGGAGACACTCCAGGAAGAAAACAAGCCGATCGAGGAGATCGTGGAAATTCAGAAGGCG
>Ga0310124_10001046_pt1 | contig 19575 bp, 15 predicted proteins | sample CB11b_AW_Bot5_MG_FD_203507 | JGI IMG/M metagenome (GOLD analysis project Ga0310124, IMG submission 203507) | Marine microbial communities from Western Arctic Ocean, Canada - CB11b_AW_Bot5 | ecosystem: Environmental > Aquatic > Marine > Oceanic | place: Canada: Western Arctic Ocean | collected... | reverse complement strand
CAACCTTGAGACTAGCCCTTAACCGTTTTGTGAACGCCGACAACAACGATGGGTTTCCTGGTGACATGACGCTAATGACCACACGGTTCTGCCGTGTTAACGACGGCAAAACAATCGCGGACGCGTGGGAGTTTGCCCAAGGTGTCGCCAGTAACTTCGCAAATGCCGGAGACACCTCGCTGTATCAGGTGTGGACCCGTGAACTGGGCCCAGTGGGAGATACGGTCGCTGGTAGCGGAATGGTACTCTCGACCGTGCCAGCAACGCCAGAAGCCTTCGGCGAACGAATGGATCTCAGACGAGACGGCTTCGATCCACTCGAAGGACTCAGACCGCTCCCCGTTTCTTGCGATTTTCCAGGAATGTGGATTACCCACGCGATACACCGAGGCGGGAACAACTAGCACCACTTGCTCACGAGTCAATGCCGTGTCCGGGCCTTCGGTCCGGACGCGGCTACTTATGTGATTTGTACCCGTTCACTCTCGCACTGCATCTAGTGTGGGAGTGGTATCTCGAGACGGTCCTCGTCTCGTGCCCGCTCAAACACCGGTCGAAGAAGAAGATGAGCGGATTGTGCCACAATCATCGTAAAGTCACTGGACCAGGTGACGAGCTACACAAGGAAGACTTGAAGGAGGATAGTCACATGTTACGGATCGGACCAAGCGGTGTTCGTACGTTTTTCAGACTGACCTTCGTTGCCGCAGTTGCGACCTTTGGGCTCTTCCTCTCGGTCGACCGAGTGTTGCTTGCGCAGGACGGCAACGGCGAACAGTGGGTAGGAACCTGGGCTACTGCTACGGTGGCGCGAGCGCCGCAACCGGAGAGTGCTGACCTGGGAAGCGCGGCCGCGCGCCAGCCAACCCTGAACTTCAAAAACCAGACGTTACGCCAGATTGTTCGCACAACCGTCGGAGGCACTCAAGTCCGCGTGGTCCTGAGTAACACTTTCGGAACGACTCCCCTTGCAGTTGGCGGCGCCATGATCGCCCGTCGGGAGACCGAAGCGGTAATCGTGATGAGTTCTGCTCGAACACTCACATTTAATGGGCACCGGCAAATCAATATTCCGGCGGGCGCTGTAATGCTTAGCGACCCGGTAGAACTCGTCATACCAACTACTTCGGATCTTGTGATCGACCTGTATCTTCCTGACGACACCGGGTCAGGGACTTCGTCCCTCACAATGCACACCGTCGGGTTACAGACCAGTTTTGTGTCGGTAAGTGGGAACCATGTTGGTGTGGAGACCCTGCCGGTGATGAACACAATGCAGTCATGGTTTTTTTTGGCGAGTGTCGAGGTAATGACTCAGGAATCTGACGGAGTTGTTGTTACCTTCGGTGATTCGATCACTGACGGGACCCGCTCTACGCCCGACAGCAATAACCGTTGGCCAGATCGACTCGCCAAGCGTCTGATAGACCACGGCATAAATATGAGCGTACTCAATACGGGCATTGCCGCTAATCGAATCCTAGGTGAATGGAGGGGTGTAAATGCGCTCGCGCGGTTTGATCGGGACGTCCTGACCCAGAGCGGTGTGACCCATGTGGTTGTGCTCGAAGGCATCAACGATCTTCGAATTGACCCATCGGTTACGGCAGATGATCTTATCGGCGGTTACCGACAGCTTATCGCCCGCGCGCACGCCAGAGGCCTCCAAATTCTCGGCGCGACACTGCTACCCTCCGAAGGGAACAATCGCTGGACACCAGAGTTGGAAATGAAGCGGCAGGCTATCAATCAGTGGATCCGAGACAGTGGGGAATTCGACGGCACAATTGATTTCGACGCGGTTGTTCGCGATCCGAACGAGCCGTCGAAATTACTTCCAGAGTACGATTCTGGTGACCACATACACCCGAGCGACACAGGGTATCGAGCTATGGGCGAAATGGTTAATCTTGAGTTGTTCAGAGATCGCGTGGGCCTAGCTCAAACTTCAAAGTAGATAACCTTCAACTCGGGCGACCCAGAAGATCGGACCAAACGGATGCACGCACGGCGGGCGGTTCAACAACAACAGTCACTAGCGAGTGGTATTCCGCGACCCCGCATTCGCCGACCAAGCGTTTGAACCACCCCACTACTGAGGTCCATATGTCATGTTCCCAGTGTAAATCCAATTTTGAGATTCCGCACTAGCGCGAACAGACGCGCACCGGAGCTCTTCCTCCTCCGCTGTCGCCAAGGCTGTATGCCTCGTGCTGATCATTACGGCAAGCTATGCGCAGCAAGGGACACAGGAGTAAATAGCGCTACCGGTGAATGCGCCGTCGCGGTCCTCAATCTTACCCAGCATTACAGGCGAAACAGGACCAGACCGCGCGTTCTCTTACTGCAGTTCTTGGACCAACTGGCGGATAAAGCGTTCGTTCGTCGTACCGGGGTTACGAACTTGAGAATCGAACGCGTTCGTCAGTCCGACACCCACGATTTGGTCCTCAGTCATGCCCTGCTCGAGACGTTCCTGGACCTGTCCCATTAGGACCAGCATCATGTCGCGATGCGCGCGCACCTCGTCGCGGTCCACGATTGGACCATGGCCGGGCAGGATTCGCGTGTTTGGTCCTGCATTGCCGATCACGCGACCGAGTCCGGACAACATGCCTTCCAGCGAGCCGCCATTTCCAATAGCAATGTTGGGATAGCCCTCCGACCGGTAGAAGTCTCCGGTCATCAATACATTAGCGTTCTCGAAGTACACCATCGTATCGCCGTCGGTATGGGCTACCGGTACCGGAATCGCCCGGGCGATTTCACCGTTCATATGGAACGTGACCGGTCCGCCATAGGTGACCATTGGCAACCGTTCGGGCGGGTTCTCGGAGCCGGCCAGTTCTGCGCGCAGCTCGTCGCGTGTCATCAAGGTCACGCCCATGGCCGCGAGATTTGAATTTCCTCCGGAATGGTCTCCGTGTACGTGGGTGTTGAGGGCAAACTTGATCGGTTCGGTTGAAATCTCCCGTATCGCGGCCACGATTCGGTCGGTCAGTGGAGCGAACTGCGTATCGACCATCAGGATGCCGTCGGGACCGGCCAGCACACCGATCTGTCCTCCCCGACCTTGCAAGTAGTAGAGATTATCGTCCAGTTGCGTGGTTGTAATCTCAACGTTGTCGAAGTTGTTGCCTTGGGCGTTGACGACGGGACACATGGCCAACATCGCGATGACAACCACGGCCAAAAACGAACATCGAATCGAAGTTGTTTTCATCACTCGGATCTCCTTCTCAGTTTCTGTTGGATGTTATCGCCCCCGATCGGTATTCAATTGTCGCTGACCTCGACCAAGGCAACGCGATTCACGCCACTACAGGCCAGCACGAGGTCGCCGTTCGACGTTGCCATCATGTTACGTACCACCCCTCCACCCGACGGGATTACCCATGTCTGAAAACTTTCCGTTTCGGTATCAAAGCGTACGAGCGTATTCGGTCTCACTGCCGATTCGCTGTACCACACGATGCTACCCACCGCGGCGATACCGTAGGGTTGGGATTCTGAGCCTCCTGGGGACGGCCACTCTTGCACGTCACCAGTCGCCGGATCGAACCGTCCTAAGTAACCGCGCGCATAATCCGAGTACCACAGAACGTCATCCGGCGTGATGGCGATACGCCGAGGACGCGCCTCTGGATTCGGCAACGCATACTCCCGAATCTCCATCGTTTTCGGATCGACGCTTCCTAACCGGTTACCTCGAAAATCAACGTACCAGGGAACACCAACTGAGTTCACTACGATTCCATACGGATAGGTGTTGTCGCTAGGTGTCGAGACTATCGTCATTGCGCCGGTCTCGGGAACCAACCTACCCACCATGCCCGATTGAAGGGTGAACCACAGCGTACCGGCCTGGTCGAAGATAGGAGTGTGGGGACCGCGGGCGCCCTCTTTGGACACTGGGTATTGCGTCACCTCTCCTGTCGTCGGATTGAGCTTACCGATGTAGTTCTGAGAAATGCCGGTGAACCAGACGTTACCCATGGCATCCTCAGCAAGGCCATGTGGGCCAGAATCTGGCGGCAGAGGATGCTCCTTCATTACGCCCGTCTCCGGGTCGAGCCGCCCCAGCACGCTGGACCACTGACCGGTCCACCACACGGACCCATCAGCGGCAGCAAGTGGATCATGAGGTCTCGAACCAAGGCTCGGCAAAACCCATTCCTTGATGGAGACGTTGGTCTTTCCCGAAATCTTTACGGCCTCTGGCGCCGGTCGTACCGGGTAGTGAGTAGCCAGATAGCCAGCTACCAATTCCGCCTGATCACTGGGTAGAGCAACCATTGAGCTGAACAGTTCCTCCCAACCTTCCCGTGTGTATCCCCAGGAATTGGCAATCTGATTCAGCCTATGACAAGAGGTGCAATGGGCCTGGACCAGTTCCTGCCCAACCCCCTCGGGCAGTTGGACCGGTTCGCCTCGACGCTGTCCTTGAGCCTGAACGGGAAACACAAACCACAAGACAGCTAACGCTGTCAGGACCGCACGGATTGTCTGTCGCATCGTTAAATTACCCCACGCAAAAAAAATAGTTCCGTCCTGGTAAAGAACACCCGTGACTGCTCTACAGCAACCGACGGTTGAGAGCGATGGATTTTACAAAGAGTTCCGCGAGTCGAGACAGAAGCAGCATAAGCGCAACGTACACGCAGCATTTTGCTCTCCTGTCTTCATTCTGACACTAGTGATCACTACTTCTATCGCGACCCGGTCGGCATACGGACAATGCCTAGCGAAGGTTTAGAAAGGGTAGCCTGGAAACCGTTGCATCCCGCGTTTCCAGTCCGGCAGGTCGGCAAAGTTATCACGATTTGGCATCTCAATCTTCGCCAGATTCTGGTCGTCGAGCACATCGTCCTCAGAGATGACATCGTTTAAATAGAGCAAATAGGCAGTCAGCGCGTAGACCTGGTCAGCGGTGAGAGTTCCCTCTCGATTAACCGGCATGCCTCGGTTGATGTAATCCCACACGCCCGTGGCGTACGGCGAGCGGATAGGCAGTATTCGCCCGTAGTCCCAAGGGTCGACCTGGGATTCGTCACGTTTGACCAACCTGGGAGCGCCAGCTCCTTCTCCATCCACTCCATGACAGGACGCGCATTGCCGCCGATACACCAACTCGCCTTCCTGGGAGGTTCCTCGCCCCGGCGGAAGTTCCTCTCCCGTCGGACTGATGGCAATATCCCAGGCTCGGATTTCTTCTTCGCTTGGGGTGCTTCCCACACCATACGTGGGGGACTGCGCCACCGCAGTACTCCCGAGGAACATGAACAACGCGAGAAACCTAAGTAATCGCATTGTGCACGCTCCCATCACTGGCAATCCTCCACGGCTGGACAGAATTGTCCATACCCCGCACACGAAACGACTCATCATCCACACGTTCGCCGAAGAACTCGGCGATTTGAGCTCGCGTCGGTTGAACCTGTCCCGTGTCGTCTGTGGAGCGCGATAGCAGTTCTGTCTCTTGTCCGTCCCACGTCCATTGATAGCTAAACCGAGTATGCGACATGGGATGCGCCGTTCCTTGAATCTCAGCGTCCTCCCACCGTCGACCGCCATCGGTGGATATCTCCACCCTGCTAATGGCGCCCCCACCTGACCAGGCTAAGCCGCTAACCTCGTAAAATCCGCGCTCGGGCAATTGCTGTCCGCCAGACGGAAAGGTGATGACCGATTTCGGTCCGATCAACATCCCCAGCGCAGCACCGACTTCGTCATCACGCCGATTAAGGTGCCCATAGTCGTTGTACGTCATGTAGTACCGGTCCACGACCTTGATTCGTCTGAGATACTTGGTATTGAAGATGCCTTCGAAACCGGGAACTAGTAACCGCAGTGGAAATCCGTTCTGGGGACGCACCGCTTCACCGTTCATACCATAGGCGACCAAACAGTCGTCCATGGCTTTTTCCATCGGAATACTCGACGCGCCCTTCACTTCCTCTTCCCCTTCACACACGATCCAAGGTGCCGAATCTTTAACACCAGCTTCCTTGAGCAGCAGAGACAGGGGGACTCCGGTCCATTCGGCGCAGCTGGTCATTCCGTGCGTTTCCTGAACTGTCTTATATTGAGGCCTCGACCGGTTCCCTGCACATTCGATGAAATGGGGACGCGTTTCGGAAGGGAGACGCTTCAAGTCTTCCATGGTGAAGGTCAGCGGACGGTCCACCATGCCGTGGATCATGAGACGATGTTCCTGGGGGTCAATATCCGGAATGAAGGCACCACGAGTGGTCCCCACAAAGTGGAGCGAGGATGGCGTGATCGTGCCCACCGAATCCTGAAGTGGAGCCGCAATATGAAAATATTTCCCATAGGCATCAGGCGACGGCCTACCAGCGGGCGGATGCGCCATGCGTAACGAGGTCACATGCCGAGAACGTTCGCCATAGAGCGTTAGTTCTTCATTGCCCTTGATGAATCCGCCAGATGCTGTTGTCTGGCCGAGCGCCGGTTCCACAGCTCCCAAGGTCAAACCGCCGGCTACTGCGGCGCTGCCTTTCAAGAAATTTCGTCGATCAGGTCGTCTCGCACCCATTGGTCTCTCCTTCGAAAATGACATCATCCGTAGAACGGTTCCGGACCGCGTCTATCGTACCTCAACGAGCATTCAGGCACTAGCCTACGCCTGTACGTCACTCGTTTCAATATCTCGTTTCTCCCGTTTCGATCACGGCCTAAAGGTGGCACAATGTTGCCTGAACGGAGAAAACCATGCGACGGAGACACCCGATCGGACTCGCCTTAATCGTAGTCACCATGGTGTGTGTGCTTCTAACTGGAACCCTGGAAGGCCAAATCGCTAATCAGGGTCGCGGTTATCCGGGAGAGGATTGGCCGCTCGTTGGAGGAAATTGGGCAAGTACACGATATTCAACCCTTGACGAAATTACGGCAGGAACCATTGACCGGCTCGGCGCAGCGTGGGTGACACAGTTGCCGGGTGGTGCAGCGTCCCGGGCAACACCCGTCGTTCAGGGGGGCGTAATGTATCTCACCGGTGGAGCGAACGTGTTCGCAATTTCCGCGGAAACGGGCACACTAGTCTGGCGGTGGCAACCCGGCGATTCTGCCGACGAACTTCGCCGGGTTCCATCGTGGCAGGGAGTAGCGTTAGGTGACGGCCTAGTGTTTGTTGGCTTACGAAGCGCCGAGGTGGCTGCGTTTCGGCAGGATACCGGTGAGTTGGTCTGGGTGCGGCCAGTTGGGAGTATTCCGTATCAACGTGGCGAATCGGTTACTACTGCACCAATGTATGCGCACGGCACCGTGTTTGTTGGTCTAGCGAATGGGGATACAGGGGGGCAAGGAAGAATCGTTGCACTTGATGCAACGACTGGCGACCAACGGTGGACCTTTTTCGTTGTGCCGCGACCGGGCGACTTTGGCCACGACACGTGGCCACAGGATTCTAACTCTTGGGAACTTGGCGGCGGTGGTGTCTGGCTAGTTGGGACTGTCGATCCGGATTTGGGACTGGTCTATTTTTCAACCGGGAACCCGGTCCCAATGTTCGGGGGTGAGATTCGAGCAGGCGACAACCTGTTCACGGCCTCGGTGCTCGCACTCGATATAGAGACAGGTGAACGGCGGTGGCACTATCAGGTTGTGCGTCACGATGTGTGGGATGCGGATATCGCAACCCCATTGCTGCTTTATGACGCAGAGGTCAACGGCGAGCGACGCAAAGCTCTGGCGGCGATGCGGGCAGATGGCTTACTATTTTTGTTTGACCGCGAAACAGGTACACCCCTTACTCAAATAGAAGAACGCCCGGTTCCACAAGACCCTTACCAACGGACAGCGTCGACGCAACCATTTCCCATCGGCGTCGAGAGTATCTTGCCGGATTGTTCCTTCTGGCGGGATCGCGTGCCTCCTCCATTCGAGCTTAGTTGCAGTGCCTTTACCCCGCCGTCGATCAATCAACACGCGGTTGTCGCTCCAGGCGTGCCGATCCCGCGAGTGCGCGTTACGCCGATGTCCTTCAGCCCACAGACCGGCTACATCTATGCTCAGGGACGCGCGATGGTCGGACGTGCCCGGCGGTTTGAGGATCCATGGTGGTGGCGCCTCGATGATAACGAACTCACCCTGCCGGATCCGGTCGGTATTATTGCTGCTGTCGATACTCGGACAAGGAAGGTCGTCTGGAAACACGAGGTGCCTGCTGAATTCCTTGGTACCAGTGGACCCTTAACAACAGCCGGTGGACTCATGTTTCGCGGATCAGCCGGTGGCCAGGTAGAAGCGTTTGACGCAGAAACCGGTGGCCGGATGTGGGCATTTCGGACGAGCCCGAGAGGCAGTCGTGTCCGGCCAGGGCCTGCGGCCTCGTACAAACTTGCCGGGCAGCAGTTCGTTACGATCCCCATGGGCAGTGAGGTCTGGGCATTTACGCTAGACGGCAGTATTCCGGCGCGAGGTGAAGCAGTTCTCGACCCTTGGGATAACTACGAACGACCCCGTCCGGCACCGCGCGCGACCAACGTGATTGAAACTGCCACAAACATTGAAAGTCCAACACCAAATTTGGCATTAGGCGTTGATTCATTTGGAATGGATGAACATCGATTTAATCCAGTTCGCGCCTTGGTCACCGCTGGTACGAGCGTACGCTTTATCAATAATGGTGAACTTGTTCATACGATTGCGGCACGAGATGGCAGTTGGAACACCGAGAGGATCGAATCGGGCATGGAAGTGTCAGTTAGCCTCGAAGGTAGTGGCACCTTCCTTTACCACTGCACGGAGCACCCGTGGGCAATCGGGGAGATTACGATAGAGCAGCCTTGATATTGTGGCGAGGTCAATGGAATCAATGCTTCTGTAACAGCGGAAACGTAAACCAGAAACCGTACGATTGGAATCCACATGGAGTGGTGCGATAAAACAACAATGCGACGACTACTCATGATCGCGGCGGCGATTTCGTTTCCGTCAGCTTTTCTCTACCGAGGGTCAGCACTCAGCACAGGCTCAACCAACACATTTCTGTCATCAGACTGCTGATCCTCACTGTCGTAAACTGTTGGTTTGCCGCCGTCCCACCAATTGTTCGCTGCGGTGACTCGGCTCTGAGGTACCCGCATCGCACCCTTTTCATTCCCAATAAATCGATTCTTCCCAAGGCTGCCGAGTACGCCGCCTCCAAAATCGACTACTACTGAATGACCGCCCTCCCCACCACGATCGTTCATTGAGAAACCGTAACCCGTCGTCGCAATAATATCGCTGTTCTCCACCAATAACTTCGTACGCCCTCCACTAGCCGGAACACTCTGTAGGTTCAGCGAGATCCCTCCGTCGCCCTGTTGCGGATCACCACCGATAATTCGTGTGTTTCTAATTTCATACGACAGGTCGGAGTTCCGGCCAGAATTTGAGAACTGAATGGGATCGGTGACAGCATTCTCAATCACACTATCGAAGATCTTGAGCGTCAACTTACAGCGATTACACCAGTTCGCCTCGTCGGGTCGAGGGTTGCCAAATATATACGCTTCGATTCCCGTGTTGGAGGGATTGCCTTCCTGTTTCGTATTTTGAAAACGATAGTTCCGAATGAGCATAATCTGTTCAGACTGCCCCATTAAGTAAGGAATGATACTGTCCGAATTTCTCTCGCCTCGGCCAATATTGTCGGCTGTTGAATCCAGAATAACAGTCTCAACGCTACTTCGATCCTGAGTGCGCACGAAATAGGCACGCCCTCCGAGGTCAGAAAAGTCATTCCGTTGAAACCGGTAATTCCCACGACTATCGCCTGAGTGAAATACTCTGATCGCCCCTAAATCTTCACCGTCATAGAAGCTGCTGTCTTCTATTCTTATCCCATCGAGAGATCCCGAGACCGCCTCAAGACTGATCGCATACACGAGTCCTTTGCCGTGGGTACTGAGATAGTCGTCTTCGACATGCTTCTCCGCGTTACCCGAAAACGTCGTGTGATGAATGTAGGCTCCAGAATAATCCGTACCCGATCCTGAAATGGCAGCGTTGCCCATGTTCATGAAGTGAATTCCCGCTACCTCATTCTGCTCGGACAATTGGACCATGACACCGTCAGATAGATCGGCTGTATTGGTTAGTTTTACTCGGTCAGGCGTGTTCTCAGGGATTTCCCCGTTCACTCCAAGACCAATCAATCTTTGCCGTGGCTTGAGCGCGATGCCGCCATCGAGAACCTTCCCGCTATCACTGGATAGCAAGTAAATAGTGTCACCAGCAACCGATATCGAATCTACCTGTGAAAGCGAAAGAAATGGGCCCTGCCGACTTCCATCGCCATTCGGTCCGGCATCTGCAGAAACGTAATACTCTTCGCCCACAGAGTTGATCGACGGCTGACCGAGGGCGGGCGAAGACACAGCCAGAACCAGTCCGAGCATGAAAAGAAACGTTATGTTCTCAGCCGAGTAAAACGACACCGTGCTCTCCTCAATACCTTCTTGGAAGTGCTAATAAGCACTAGAGCGCCTCGCTCCCTGTCTCACCGGTTCGAATCCGAACTGCCTGTTCGATATCGGCAATGTCGCTATTGTAGAAGAAAGCCTCCATGCGCCATACTCGATCGAACGAAATCCGTTTTGGCTGATCAATTCAACCGAGTTTAGCTCGAGCTTCCTGCAGCATCTCGATCAGAGCTACTCGCACTTCCGAAGGTGTCCTGACCGCCCCAGCAAATGCCAGTCGGACAGGTCGCGGTCCCTCTGCAGTAACAGCAGACATTTCAAAACCGTACCGGTCTACCCCGGTCATGGTGGCAGCTGTGACCTCCGTTGCCTTTGAGAAGGCTTTGCAGTACAGCACCATCGCATCAGCATGATCCTCGTTCATGTGGGCGACGACGTCAGAAGCGGCAGTCGCAAGTGGATCTGGCGAAGCAGCGTGCCAGTCGGCAGCGTCAACCCAAGACATCCGCCCGTATCCACCGATGTAGCGAACTGCTTCTACATCTAGCTGCCAGAACGAAAAATCTCTAAAGTCGGCATAGTACGCAGCGTTCTTGTGCGTAGCCAAAAATGAAGACCGTGCACTTGAGCTATCTCCTTCAACCTGCGTACACAGACCAAGCAACGTCACACGACCGTTAGCCAGAGGGTCATCGGACCCGCCTTCGGCAACCAGAAGTGACGCCCGAGAGTCTTGCTGCAAATTCCGAGTATGCTCAGCCATCGTGCTGACAAGAAACACTGGAGCCCCCTTATCGAACGCCACCGTGACAAATGACCCGTACGGATACCCCGTCGGTTCCGCTGCGAGTGTGCACAATGTTCCGGTTGTTATCTGAGACACTAGAGTCCGCGCTCGTTCAGCATGCGTGGGCGTCGGAACATTTACGTCGTACAACGGTTCCGGCGCATCACCCGATGGTCTCGCATGAGCATCATTTGTCATTGGTCGTCCTTCTGTCCGGTTACGAGAGCAAGTCATTTACCGTGGCGAGTTAGTATTGCCGTGGTGTGACTCCATAACTGCTTTATTGATTAAGTTTCGGCCGCGCGCATTTCCTTAAAAACTTGTCGAAGCGACTGGATTCACACCAGTACCCACGTAAACCTTAGTCATACCAGACACCCTATAGCGGTATCCAATGTGCGCCCTGACTCTAGTTCATTGTTCTTAACGTGATAAACCATAATTAGGTGACTTTATAATTAATGCATTCACCCGTCTCTGTAAACCAATTGAACTGTCCTTAGAAAGCAAACTCACGTGAAAGTTCGATTTCCGTCATGGTCTTGGATTGTTGCACTTACTGTAACAGCAACCTGTGCGACGCCAGTGCGTGAAATGCCGTCGCCCATTGCGGGACTCCACACCACCGGCTTTGAGCTGTACAGCACTTACCAGATCGACCGTCGGTAATCACGCTCCACTTTTAGAACTAACGCGAGTAGAACTCGATTACCTGACGAACATCGACAATGACGCCAACCAGAATGCAATGCGTGTGTTTACAAGAATTACCGCTGTCCTTTTAATGACCTCCGGCCTCGTGTGCGAACTCACGGCTCAGGAGTTCGGGCAGATTCGTGTCGAAGTGCTCGCGACCAACAAGCCAGTGATAGGTGCAGAAGTCGTTGCGAAAGGAACCACAATACCGACCAACAATGAAGGTGTTGTGACCATTCGTGTGCCTTCCGGAACAACACAAGTCACAGTCGTTGCAGAGGGTTACCTTCCAGTCACCGTCTCCGTTGACGTGGACACTGACTATGAACACGTCCTCCACATCAATCTGATCGAACAACCATCTCTCGAAGAGGAAGTGACGGTCGTTGCCAGTACACGCACCGACCGGCGTATCGAAGACCAGCCATTGCGAGTAGAGGTCTTGAATCGGGAAGAAATCGAAGAGAAGATGCTTATGACGCCTGGCGACATCGTCATGATGCTCAACGAAATGGGTGGGATGCGAGTCCAGACGACGTCACCATCACTCGGTGCCGCGAGTATTCGAATTCAAGGCATGCAAGGTCGCTACACGCGCTTCCTTTCCGACGGACTGCCGCTCTACGGCAATCAGCCAAGTGGTCTTGGATTACTCCAGATTCCGCCGATGGATCTCGGCCAAGTCGAGGTTATCAAAGGAGTCGCGTCCGCATTGTATGGAGCAGGTGCAATGGGAGGTGTCGTGAACCTCCTGTCCAGACGACCTGGCAAAGAACCTGAACGAGAGTTCCTCATCAATCAGTCAACGGAAGGCGCGACTGACGGCGTGTTGTGGTTGTCCTCGCCACTATCTGAATCGTGGGGAGTCACCTTCCTGGGTGGAGGTCATCGACAAAATCAGACCGACGGCGACGGTGACGGTTGGAGCGATTTGACGTACTACGAACGGGCCGTCGCGAGACCACGCTTTTATTGGAACGACGACGACGGCCAGTCCTTGTTTGTAACAATCGGGACAACAGTCGAAAACCGATCCGGCGGCACACAACCGAACGCGCCCCTACCTGAAACTATGTCGCCGTATCGTGAGTCGCTCGACACGAGACGATTTGATGTCGGAGCACTGTGGCAGACAGTACGTGGACGATCCATTGTGACGGCACGTGGCGCCATGGCGAGACAGTCCCACGACCATCTGTTCGGCGAAATCGTTGAGCGAGATCGCCACGATACCGGCTTCGCCGAAGTCACACTGCGTAGTTCGACCGGGCGGCATACTTGGGTCAGTGGTGTGGCCGTCGAACAAGATGCGTACACCGCAACAGACCTGCCACAGTTCTCCTATGCATTCACAACACCAGGCGTGTTTATCCAAGACGATATTGATGTGCGACCTTGGTTGGCACTCTCGCTAAGTGGGCGACTGGACCATCACAGCGAGTACGGCTGGTTTTTCAGCCCCCGCGTATCGTCACTCTTTCGATCTGGCAATTGGTCCACTCGGCTATCGGCCGGAACCGGATTCTTCGGAACTACACTGCTCACTGAGGAAACAGAAGTAGCAGGCCTGACACGGCTCACGCTCGATGGTTCGTTGCGCGCGGAACGTGGCCGTAGCGCATCCATTGACGTCACACGTACTCACGGCCCATTCGCGCTGACTACAATATTGTTCCGATCACATATATCAGACCCGGTTCACGTCGAGCGGTCGACATACACGCTTCGTCACCTTCTAGAACCGACGACCAATACTGGGATGGAACTTCTCGGTACATTCAGACAGGCACCATTTGCCATCACAACGACTTACACCTACGTGCAGGCACGCGAATCGGTCGACGGAGTTCGCAGTGATGTCGCGCACACACCCCGCCATAGTTTTGGCATCGTCGGTATGGTCGAAAACGAAAACGGTCGACTCGGCATAGAGGTGTACTACACTGGCCGCCAACGACTCGAAGCCAATCCGTATCGCGACATTAGCAAACCGTACGTCGTCGTTGGCGTATTGGCCGAAAGACGTGTCGGACCGTTGCGACTCTTCATCAATGGGGAAAACCTGACCGGAGTGCGTCAAACCCGATGGGACCCGATCCTGCGCCCAGACCGAGCCATCGACGGCCGATGGACTGTCGACGCATGGGCACCACTTGATGGGCGCGTGATTAACGGTGGCGTACGGTTTCTATTTTAAAAATCCTAGTGTCGTTCTAAATTATTCTAGAAGAAGCGAATCGAATAACTAACCTTAATGCCACGACCAATCTGAGAAATGAAACCCTTCGTAACCGACATGTGGGGTCGATACAACTCATTCGTCAGATTCTATGCCGTCGCACTCACAATATGTGCCATGTGTACCGTGGGCAGAACATACGATGCCTTGCGATTAAAAACCGAATAACCATCAGTCGTCGTCTCGTTTCGAAACACGTAATTCTGCCGAGCAGCAAAAGTCCACTCCGGGCTCACAGTAAACTGCTGGTAGGGAACATCAAGACTGAGTTGTCCTCTGAGCGGTGGGATACGAGGCAATGATTCTCTCGTCGAGACAAGCTCTGCATTCACAAGTCCGACACCAAGGTTCGCCCGCACCCGTGGCCAGAGTTGTAGACTGACCTTGCCACCGACACCCACAAAACGCCCGTTGCCTTGCAGGAATTGTGCGACGGGAAGGCCACTGATCATTTTATTATCGACATAAAAATACACATCGTTTTCTTACTCTGCTTCTACGAATTGAATACGCTTTAGGCTCATCACTCACCGTGCAATAGGCAAATCAATGGCTAGCTACTTACAAAAAAAGAACAAGGAAGACGAACTAGGCAGGCGGAGCCCTGGAGGGTACTACCAGTCGATGACAAGACCCAACCCAGACATCCATGTGCCCCCGTGGTCTCTCATCTGATACGAGGTACCGCTGACCACCGCGACCGTTGAAACATTAGCGTTCGTAGAGTGTTGAAACTGACAGAGCGTACAATTTTGATCAGCGGCGTCATGCACGCTGTGCGCTGCCGGCAGAACAACTACCGTGAGCACAACAACAAGCAAACAAATGACGTTGTGAATCCGTGCGAGCGGTCTAACCGTCAAAAAGTTAATTGTGCCAGAAGATAGCAAAATATTTCTACCTGAATGGCAATTTGGCACACAACCCAATCACAAAGTGGTGATCAGAGTTTCCCTGTCTCCGCGAACTGTTCGATGCGGCTAAGGTAAGGAGCAATATCAAGATGTTGCTCTTGTAACCAGCGGTCAGAATAGTACGTGTCCGTATATCTTTCGCCATCATCGCAAAGAAGCGTGACGATGCTACCCGGTGTTTTGGACTGAATCATCTGACTAATGAGTTTAAATACGGCGAAAACATTAGTACCTGTAGACCCACCGACTTTCTTACCCAGCAGCCCTTCGATGAACCGCAAACCCGCGATGCTCGCCGCATCAGGAACACGCATTACATCGTCAATAACATCTCTGATAAATGACGGCTCTACGCGCGGGCGACCAATACCTTCGATGCGGCCACTCATCCCTGAAGTTAACGTATCGTCTCCAGTGCGAAAGTAATCGAAAAAGACCGATCGTTCTGGATCTGCAACGATTAGTTCCGGACGATCACCATTAAGTAAAAAATATCGAATGTACCGCCCAATCGTGGCACTCGTACCCCCTGTACCCGCACCAACAACGATGTACCGTGGCACTGAATATTTTTCATGAATAAGTTGTTGGAAAATACTTTCTGCAATGTTGTTATTGCCTCGCCAATCCGTAGCTTGTTCAGCTCGTCCGAATTGGTCCATGTAATACCCGCCCAAGTCATTACTCAATTTAATGGCACAGTCATAAATGTCTACTGCGGAGGTCCGGGTAATTTGACCGCCGAGAAATTCAATTTCCTTGATCTTATTTGGCGAGATGTCCTCGGGAACAACTGCAATAAAGGGCAACCCTAATAAACGACAAAAGTACGCTTCGGAAACTGCCGTGGATCCGGATGAGGCTTCAATGATGGGTTGGTCTCGTCTAATCCACCCACTACACAGACCGTGCAAAAACAGTGACCGTGCCAGCCGATGTTTCAGGCTCCGTGTGGGATGAGTTGATTCATCCTTGAAATAAAGATGAATATCGTGCTGTTCAAGAATAGGAAGCGAACATTTCAGTAAATGAGTGTCGGATGACCTCGCATAGTCCGCTCTGATTTCCTTTACCGCCCATCGGATCCATGCAGTATCGCCTTTCGAAAATGCACGTTTCAAAGGTCTAGCTCAGGAGTTCCCGCACGCGGTCTTTGGGTCGACCAATAATGGCAGTGTTCTTGGTCACGATCAGCGGTCGTTGCAATAACTGCTTGTGCTTTACCAAAATATCGACAACCTGATCCTCGGTCGCCACATCGTCTTCCCCAAGTTCCAGTTTCTTGAACTTGGAGTCTCGCCGGACGAGCGCGGTGGGAGGATCTTCAAGCTTGGCGATAATCGCACGTAACGCCGCCGCATCTGGGGGCGACTTGATGTAGTTCACCTCTTCGAACTCCACACCTAATTCCTCAGCAATGCGCACGGCATTGACCGATGAGTTTCAATACTTGTTGTGGAAAATCTGTACCTTCGCCATAGCCTTAATCATACGTCGACGATGCCGGCGCTCGCTCGCTTTCAGCACATCTGTTGTCCACCGAAAAGGAGTCTCGCCGGAACACTCAGGCTATCGATCCTCGCCCGTATCCCACTTAGCGTCTCGGTGCCTGCTCCCTAGAAACGCTCATACGGCGACGGAACGTTGTCGCGGTTGCACCAATTGCTCATCAAAATACGACACTGCTGCTGCATAGGTCGTGAGTACGGTCACAAGTTGTGTCATCAACAGGAATGCAAAAAACAACGGCACGTCACTGATAGTCTCTGGCCGGACGACCACAATTGAACCAATTGCTCCAATCGCAAACACGCCAATGTTTAACAGCGACAGTATTACAACTGAAACTATTCGGCGTTTCACGAAGCGAGCAGCAGCAACTATCGAGCCAACCATGCTCAGCCGATCCTCTGCAATAGTGCGAATAGCGGCGTAGGTGAAGACGAACGTTGTCATAGCCATTAACAAGGCAGTCAGACACAGGTACAGCCGCATCGGCAAAATCGAACCGCCCGGCCCAGCGATTACGATTTCCATTGCGACCAAAAGAAAAAGTCCCTTCACACATACTTCAAGAAGCAGGAGACGCACAAAGCGCCAGAAATAACGTGCGCACGATCGAACAAACACGCCGATCTGAAAAATTTGTCGATGAACGAGTGCTTCAAGGACTCCCCCGAGCAGAAACATCCACCCGGCAAAATAGAAAGGCCAGGTCCAAAAATATGGAACGATGCGCCCAATCGAAACAGGCTCAGGCTGAAAGCTTGGAATAGCATGCTGCCGTACGAAGTTTCTGCTGAGTAAGGTATTTAAGTCGTCGATTGCTGGAGAAGTTGTCGCCAAGCACATTACGATGAGCGCGAGGACCAGTAGCCAGACTGCCAAGAGCCGCCGGCATCCATCGACAAAGACCCTGAGTACATTAATCACATTGGTAATCATGAATCGCCACATGAGTCTAATTCGCCGCACTAAACTAGTCAGCCCACACCACACGAATCACACTCACGTCCGTGTCATCCCCACCGTCAGAACTCTATAGAACTGTTGTTCGTCCATTGCTAAAATCTGAAACATTAGTTACGACACTCAATTCGTTCAAGGAAGGAAGACATGCTATTTCACGTCACATAGACATTTCATAATCCATCCGAAGAAAACCAGAAACGTACATTGAGTCTCTTTCAGAAATGGACACCAGGTCCGGGGCAGTTCCAAGCTTTTTATGGTTTCGCCGATGGCACAGGCGGGGTGGCACTCATCGAGGTCGAAACGACTACCGAGCTCGCAAAAACACTTGCTCCATGGACAGCAGACCTGACATTTACAACACAAGCTATCCTTCCCATCGAAGAATCCTCAAAGATTGATAGTGAAGCACTTGCCTGGCGTGAAGTCGCAGCAACAGGTCGTGTGAGACCGGTCGTGAATTATCGCGTTTAACGAGGATGGTAGGAGATGGTCATTGAGACGACTGTCTTCGCCACCTCGCTGAACGTTTCCGACTGTGTTTGCGTTACTCAGGCATCAACGCGAACGTCCAGACGGACCCACCGGTTGGAATCATTCCACGGGCATACCGGTTCGCCAGACCGCCGCCAAGTCCAGACGCTACGCTTACATATTGTTGACCGTCGTGGATGTAGGTAATCGCTGTGGAATTGACACTCGAACCGGTTTTAAACTCCCACAGCGTTTCACCGGTCACATCATCCAGTGCAACAAATTCCCCGGTCAATTTCCCGCTAAAAACCACGCCTCCACCAGTCGCCAGCATACCGGCAGAACTCGGAAAGTCGATCAGTGGTTTCTCCCACTGCTTCTCGCCAGTCAGCGGATTGATTGCCAGAAAATGACCGAGTAAGTCTCCTGACTCGACTGCAGGAATTCTCGCCGCCACACCAGTCGACCCTCTGCCGATGACAAATTCTGTCGGAGCGATCTTTTGAATACGCGGCACGTGCCACGAACTGGTGTAGACCAGTCCCGTATTTGGATTAAATGCGATTGGCACGGCGTTCGAACCGCGCGATGGCCAAATTTCAACCTCCTCGCCAGCAAGAAATTGCTCGTACAAGTCGGTTAACACCGGTCGACCGGTCTCCAGATCAATATGAGTTGCCCAGTTCACTTTCACATAGGGATTGGCCGCAATCAATTCGCAGTTGGTGCGATCGATCACATACAAAAACCCGTTCTTGTTCGCCTGGATCATCACCTTACGTGACCGTCCATCGATTTCCATGTCTGCAAGTACGTGCTCGTCAGCACCGTCCACGTCATAAACATCGTTAGGCGTGTATTGATAAAAACAGGCGATTTCACCAGTGCCTGGTCGAAGAGCCAAGACACTTGATGAATACAAACTATCTAACTCTCCCCGGGGCCTGGGATCGTATGGCTCCGCATTGCCAGTCCCCCAGTACACAAGATCCAATTCCGGGTCGTACGAGCCGGAGCGCCAAGTCGGCGCGCCACCATACTTCCAGGCCTCACCATCCACCGGCCATGTTTCAGAACCAGGTTCACCTGGCTCAGGAATGGTGTACCGGCGCCACAAATGTTCTCCCGTGTCAGGCTCCCAACCATCAAGAAACCCTCTGGTCGTCGATTCCCCGCCCGCCATACCGGAAATCACAACGGCGTCGGCTACGATGGGCGCGCCCGTCGCATAGTAGCCCTCAGCCGATTCGGCGAATTTTTGATTCCAGAGTTCTTCGCCGGTCTGCATATCAAGCGCGAGTACGTGGTTATCGACAGTTACGCGAAACAGCTTGCCGTCATAGATGGTCGCGGCACCTCTGTTGAATGGCGTGCGCGTCGCGCCTGATTCGAGTTGAACCGGCGTGCGCCAAATCTGCCGACCCGTCTCAATGTCGATCGCAAATGTCCATTTGCCATTGATGACGTACATAACGCCCTGATAGACGGTAGGCGCGGCGAGTTCGCCGAAGTCATTCATCAGACTGGCGTTCCAAATGGGCACTAATCTCTTTATTGTGG
>Ga0310124_10001045_pt1 | contig 19575 bp, 17 predicted proteins | sample CB11b_AW_Bot5_MG_FD_203507 | JGI IMG/M metagenome (GOLD analysis project Ga0310124, IMG submission 203507) | Marine microbial communities from Western Arctic Ocean, Canada - CB11b_AW_Bot5 | ecosystem: Environmental > Aquatic > Marine > Oceanic | place: Canada: Western Arctic Ocean | collected... | reverse complement strand
TTAGCCTGCAAAGATTGATACAGAGTCAATCTCGTGAAATAGCAATAATGCGAACTCTCGGAGTTCCTCGAAATTCGATTATGATAGGCTACATGCTTGCACCATTGGTTATTGGATTGATTGGTAGTGCAATAGGTGTTCTATTGGGAGTGTTGTTTGGAATTCGAGCAATGCTCGATGTTTATGAGAGCATAATAGGCCTTCCAATTTTGAATGAAACTCTTGACTGGAATATGGTAATGGAGATAGTAGCAATTGCAATGGCAATTGTCTTCCTGTCAGGCCTTAGACCAGCTTGGACAGCATCAAGACTGAAACCATTGGATATTTTAGGCGGTCAGCATGAGGTACGCGTTGGTTCCAAGTTTCTTCAGAATTTGACTGCTAGGCTACCTACTACGATTGGATTGACCATTCGTTCAAGCATGCGTAAGCCTGTTCGTTTAAGTTTAACTTTCATTGCTGTGGGACTGTCCATGTTGATTTATGGTACAATGTTGATGTTTTCAGGTTCAATGGTTGATATTCTTGTGGATAATTTAGAAGAAGGGCAGCAATGGGATGTTCAGGCAGATATCCCGGCAGGTGGTCCAGAAGGTATAATTGCCTGGTCAAACGAGCATAATGCAACGTACGAATTAGTCATAGAGTATCCATTTGGAACAATTAAGGATGATACCGGAAAATCAAAGCCCTTTACTGCAATAGGGTTGGAAAAATTTGCTACAGAAGGATCCTCAATGCGTTTGGTTAATCTTATTGAAGGAGAGTTACCAGCTAAGGGAACCGAAACCGTTCAAGTTTTAGCAGATGAGGGAACTGCAGCTTTACTTGACTGGAAATTGGATGAAAAGCGTACCCTGAAACTTGGAACTATGGAGATTGATGTTGAACTTGTGGGTACAACACGTGGAGAGATTTCTCGAACAATCTATTTCCATCGCACATTCTTAGAGGAAGATATAGGGATAGAGCCAACATCAGTTTATCTCAAGCTAGAAAATGGAGATTCTGTTGATGGGGATTTGGCAGACGTTTCACAAGGATTAACAGAGAAACAAAATTTACTTTCAGGAATTGAGAAACTTCTAGAGCAACAATCTCAATTCTTAGGAGTGTTCATTTTTCTTGGAATCCTAGTTGCGGCGGCGGTCTTGTTTAATACGTTAGTAATGAATCTTGCAGAGAGAGATTTAGAGTTCTCAACCTTGAGAGTTCTTGGAGGATCTACAACTAGATTAGGATCTATGATAATTGGTGAAAATTTTGTTATTGGTCTAGTGGGTGGAATATTTGGTGCTATTTTTGCTTATTTTGGTACTGTCTATCTAGCAGCTGAATTTTCTTCTTGGACTTTCTACATTACGGTTGTACCTAGTGTAGATGTCGTTCTTTTCTTGATTGCTACTGTTCTAATAATATCATTAGCCATTACTCCATATGGAATTTGGCGTCTAAGAAGAATGGATTTAGTAGAAAAAGTAAAAGATTTCAGCCATTAAGCAATTTTTTTGCTTCGGAAATTATAAGTTCAATCGACTCCTTCAGGACATGACTATCCTCTACTTCAATCAGTTGCACGTTATTTCCCGATCTCTCAATATAATCCTTGCTGGCGCTAATCGGTACAATATCATCAGTTGTTGAATGGATGATTGTTACAGGCACACTGTCGGGAGCTATCAGTTTTTCCGGAACATCATTGGGATGTTCAGGATAATGAAGTGCTGGAGCAAGAAGTAATAGACCCCTGAGTTTCTCTGGTTTTTCCTGCGCAGTCAATGCACAGGCAAGCCCTCCCCAGCTGGACCCGGCAAGTACGATGTCCCCAATATCTATGGTTTTCTTCAGAAGTTCTACTCTATCTACAAGCTCCATCTCATTGAAGTCTGGAGATATCACTTCAATCCCACTTTCACGAATAGCAGTGACCTTACTTCCGTTCGGACTACCCCATAATCCATGCGCCCAGACCAGCATAATCCCCCAAACGCAGTCGATATAATATGCAATCCTTCTCGGGTTCTTATGTCTCCTACTTACGGAGAGTATCTCAAGCTAGAGGAGTTGCTCAAATTACAGACCGGTATTGACGGTGATGAAAGCAAACTTAGCAATGACGAATTGCATTTTATTATAGTTCACCAGAATTTTGAACTTTGGTTCAAACTTATCATCAGTGAACTGAGATGTACACGTGATATCCTTGATACTGATTATGTAGAGGAGACCAAGATACCCCAAGCAGTTCATCATATGGGTAGGGTGATTGAGACTTTAAGACTCATGGCCCTGCAGTGGAAGGTTGTAGAGACTCTTGAACCACAGGATTTCTTGAATTTCAGAGATAAATTAGATCAGGCCTCAGGTTTCGAGTCATTTCAAATGAGGAAAATGGAAGCACTTATGGGGGAGATATGGGTTGATGGTAAACCAGTTAACGGTAAAGCTTGGGAATCCTTCAAGGAGAAAAGGTCGTTGTATGATGTCATATGCGACTGGCTTCATCGCACACCGATTCAGGGTTCAGTACCAGGTTCTTCATCAGATGACGAAACAGTTTCTAATTTTGTTGATAGTTTTATTCAGAATCATACTTCTATTTGCCCAGATGGTAATTCTGAGGCCCAGCAGTTTCTCAAACCTGATGGTAATGTTCATCGAGGACGATCAGGTCTTCTTTTCATTGAATCCTATAGGGAATTACCGTTGTTGGCATGGCCTAGAAAGTTGATATCGACCCTTATCGAACTGGAAGAAGCGATGGTGCTGTGGCGTAGTTCTCATGCCAGAATGGTGGAACGTGTAATAGGGCGCCGTGTTGGTACTGGTGGTTCTTCTGGAGTTGACTATCTAGATATGACTACCAAATATCGTGTCTTTGTTGATTTATGGTCTGTTCGCAGCATATTGATTAAGAAAAGTGCTCTGCCTGAATTACAAAGCCCGGAATTCTACGGATTCAAAGGTGATTGATTGATTGATCTTGGTGGCAAAAGAGCCTTGGTTTGTGGAGGAACGAAGGGAATCGGTAAGGCGGCTGCAATAGCCCTGAAAGGTTGTGGTGCCAGCGTGGTGGTATTGTCACGAACTGCATCGGGAAATGATACAATTGCTTGCGATATGGAAGATATTGATTTATTAACGACAAGTATAAAAAGGGAAATATCTGAAAATGGCCCATTTCAGATATTGATTAACAATTCTGGTGGTCCACCCTCAGGAGCTATAGTTGATGCGACCCCGCATGACTTCGAAAAGGCATTTCGAAGGCATGTTCTGGCATCCCAGACATTAGTTCAGCTAATTCTCCCAGGAATGATGGAATCGAATTATGGAAGAGTGATTAATGTGATATCAACTTCCGTAAAAGAACCGATTGCAGGCCTTGGTGTAAGCAACACTATACGTGGGGCAATGGCATCATGGTCAAAATCATACTCCAATGAATTACCGCCCAATATCACGATAAACAATGTTCTACCAGGATTTACGAATACAGAACGCCTTGGTGAGCTGAAAAAAACACTTTCCGAGCAGAAAGGCATAAGTCAAGAAGAAGTCGAAAAAGCATGGTTAAGTACGGTTCCAGAAGGGCGTTTAGGAGATCCTTCTGAACTAGGCAATGTAATAGCCTTTCTAGCCTCACCGGCAGCTAGTTTTGTCAGAGGCGTAAGTCTTCCTGTAGATGGAGGAAGAACTGGTTCAATCTAATGGATTTTGACATATTCCTATCAATTGCTCAGACTCCGGTTGAGGGGCAGACTCCTGATGAAAACACGATGTTTTCCAATTTTTTTGAACAGTTGCAGGCGGCCGATAAATTAGGTTTTGGAACAGTCTGGGTCGCACAGGCTCATTTGTCTACAGAAGTCCAGAAAATGAATAAGAATCCAGTGGTTCCACATTGGGAAGGAGAAGTGGGTTTGTGCACGGATTTCTTTCAGCTTGCCCATTTGATGTTTACCAAGACTAAGAGAATCAATGTTGGTTCCGCAGTTATGAGTCTCCTCACCCATGGAGGTCCAGTTGGAATATCCGAAAGGGTAGGAGCGTTTTTGGCATTGCATGGGCTTAATGAAGGCGAAAAACGAAAATTGCGCATCGGTTTCTCTGCAGGACGCTTTGAATTCATGGCACGTCCGTATGGCATAATACCACGGGATGCTGTCGAGGCCGCAGCCTGGCCAGCCTTGAGAGGCCAGATATTTGCGGAAGCTTGTGAGATATTTCTGCGTTTGTTGAATGGCGAGATAGTCAATAGTAATATGATACGTAAGACAATCCTTACCCGCTCTAATTTCCGTAGTGATGAAGACTGGGAAAAGGTACAGAATGCAGCCGTCGAACGTGATTCCTTATCTTCAGCTCCAGACAGCGTTCCGATACCAAATCGCTATGTTTTTGAAGATGTCAAGAACATTCCACAAGAATGGAATAGAGACCTGCTGGATCTGGTCCTTGGTTCACATGATCCCAAACTCCAGAAGTCAATAAACCAAATTCTACCAGTCAAGGTATTCAATCTTTCCATCACACCTCCTGAATTGATTGAAGCAACACACGATAGAATGAGAAAGCATTATCATGCTAGTGGAGGTCCCTGGAAGAGAAATTATATGCCTAGAACATTGATGGTATTTGTGAATGATGAGTCAGATTTGTCTAGTTCTGAGCGCACAGAGGCCGCAAAGGAAGAAGCCAAGAAGTCTTTGGGGTCATACTGGGGAGCCTTGGAAGGGACTATAGATCCAATGAAGGTTTCAAAGGCTGCAGATAATTCAGTGATTGGAAATGTAGAAGAGGTGGCCCAGCAGATAGTTGAACGTTTCCATTCTGATGATTGTGTAATGACTTGGTTTGATTTCTTTAACCATGATAGTCCGAGGGTAATTCGTAACATGGATGCTTTCATGAACAAAGTGGTTCCTCGTGTCAAAGAGTTGGTAGGATGAGTCACCCCACAGAGGCTAGTCAATTGTACCCAAGCAGTCCCTTAGGAGACACGGAGGGAGATATACCCACAGGGAGAGACGTTGAGTGGGAACCTCTTGTCGATTACAGAAGAAATGGCGTAAGTGAGACCACAATTCACGGTGCTGTTGCATGGTCGAGTGGAGATAAGATAATCCACAGTTTTGGTGGTAATGTACTATGTTATGGCCGTTCAATGATGAAACCGCTTATGCTTAGAGTATTCTCAGATGAATTGAGTAATCTTAATTGGGATCAGAAAGCAATCTCAGTAGCTAGCCACAATGGTACTTCGGAGCATGTTAAAGCAGCTCAATCACTGCTTCCCAAGTCAGATTGGGGATTAATGCAGACACCACTTGATTTACCGTTGGTTCAGTTTGGACGCCAGGTCAGACGTGCCCGCCGCTGGTATTCCAATTCCTCAGGCCAGCATGCAGCTATTTTGCTTGGATGCCGTCGTAAAGGGTGGAATAGAGCCGGCTACACTTTGCCCAGCCATCCTTTCTTCTTTGCGTATTTGGAGCAAGTTCGTCGTTATCTTGGAAAGGGCTGGAATCCACAGCGTATCGCAAGAGATGGAGATGGCTTCCCAACCTTGTCTAACACGGTCAATGAGCTAGCAGCATGTTATGCCGGCCTAGCTAAGGAAAAGGATGACAATTGGATATGGAAAGCAATGGTCAAGAATCCAGATATTATTGGTGGTTTCAACAGGTTGGATACGACTATAATCAAATCGTGTGATGGGAAAGTTATTGCTAAGGAAGGGGCAGACGGTCTTCTTGGCATGGCAATCGTTCATGATGATTACCCTGAAGGTCTGGGTGTAGTGATCAAGGTTGCTCATGGCTGGAATCCTCAGGCTACTTGGTATATTGCCAGAGGGATTCTGGGCGTTCTTGGTATGGAACTCAGGAATCCGTATCCACTAAGGAGACAGAAAGCATTCCTAGTTCCCGGTGTTGTACCTAAAAAACATCTTGAAAAATTGAAAGATATTCCAACTTGGGATGAGTGGGACCCTGATAGCGACCGTTGGTACTTTAATCCCGAAGATTACAAGAGCCAGGAATGAAGGAAATACAGAATTACATCAATGGTAAGTTTCAACCCCCCGTTGATGGCCGTACAATTGATGATATCAATCCGGCAACTGGGGAGATCATAGGGACCGTTCCAGCCTCAACCTCAGATGATGTTCAGCAAGCAGTTGATGCAGCCAATGGGGCTCGTACAGCATGGGCTTCCTTGACTATCGATGAAAGAGTTAATTGGCTGGACAAGATAGCAAATTCTCTAGAGTCCCAATCCGAGAAAATAGCGTCATTGGAATCACTTGATACTGGTAAGCCGATATCCCTTGCCCGAGCAGTTGACGCCGCCCGTTCCGTCACCAATTTCCGTTTTTTCGCAAAGTTTGCCAAGGACTATACTGACGAGAAGTTCGAGATGGAAGACGCTGTCAATCACGTAATTCTGAAACCAGTGGGAATTGCAGGATTGATAACTCCCTGGAACTTGCCCCTCTATCTTCTTTCATGGAAAATCGCTCCGGCGATTGTAATGGGAAACACGGTTGTTGCCAAACCGTCAGAATTGACCCCTTTGACCGCGAATTTATTGGCAGAGGTAATCGATGAGGTCGGTTTACCAGCTGGTGTTGTGAATTTAGTGCATGGGTCAGGTCCTGAGGCCGGTCAGGCTATTGTTGAGCATCCTGAGATCTCTCTGATTTCTTTTACAGGAGGCACTGAAACAGGTAGAAAAGTAGCCGCAACCGCAGCCCCCATATTCAAGAAGCTAAGTTTAGAATTGGGAGGGAAGAATGCCAGTATTGTTCTTGATGATGCAGATCTGGAGACGACAATCCCGGGCGTTGCCCGTGCAGGTTTCTTGAATCAGGGTCAAGTCTGTTTGTCTGGGAGCCGTATTTTTGTTTCCGAAAAGATCTGGGATGAGTTTGTACCCAAATTTGTCGATTACGTCCAAAATATGAAAGTGGGTGATCCCTCTTCTGATGATTCAGATTTAGGTGCATTAGTTTCTTCAGCCCATAAAGACAAGGTGGAATCATACATTCATCTGGCTCAGAGAGAAGGAGGCAAGATACTGTGTGGGGGGCAAACTCCAAAACTGGATTCTCCTTTTGATAAGGGAGCCTTTCTGGAGCCTACAATCGTTTCGGGTCTTGATTATCGGAGTAGAACAGCTACAGAGGAAATATTTGGTCCGGTGGTGACAATCCACCCTTTTGGAACTGATGAGGAAGCAATCAAAATGGCAAATTGTACGGATTATGGTTTAGCAGGTTCAGTCTGGACTGGGAATTTAGAGAGGGGAACTAAAGTTGCCGAGAAAATTGAGACAGGCATGGTCTGGGTCAATACTTGGTTACATCGTGATTTACGCGTGCCTTTTGGAGGAGTCAAAGACAGTGGTGTGGGCCGTGAAGGCGGCCGATGGAGTTTAGGATTTTTTTCCGAGGCAGTTAACATATGTGTAAAATCCTGACCAAAAATCATTATATCGAGGCTTAAGTGTAAGTTATTATGTCCAAGGGAGAAATTGTGATGGGCGCTCTGGCACCACATCCACCTCATTTGGTTTATGCCGAGAATCCACCCCAGAATGAGGCTACATCTGAGGGTGGTTGGGAAGAGCTGAGATGGGGTTACGAGAGATTACGTAATAGCTTGTCAGATAGAGATTATGACGTTATTATTGTTCATACTCCCCATTGGGCGACATTCATTGGAACTCATTTTTTAGGTGTAGACAAATTCAAGTCATTATCGGTAGATCCTATTTTCCCGAACTTGTTCAGATATAATTACGATTTGAAAGTAGATGTGGAATTGTCTAAATCCATACACGATAACGCCGCAGATTCTGGTTTACTTGTAAAAATGATGGAAAATCCCGATTTTAGAATTGATTACGGAACTATTACCAGCTGTCATTTGGTAAATCCGGCATGGGATAAGCCAATAGTTTGCATATCCTCAAATCGTTCTAAATTCTATTTCAATTCAGAGGTCATGCAGGCCAATATGATCAAGTTGGGTGAGGCTACCCGTAAGGCTGTTGAAGCCTCAGGAAAGAAGGCCTTGCTTCTTTCAAGCAATTCCCTTTCACATCGTCATTTTACGGTGGAACCAGAAGTTCCCGAGGATATGAGTCAGGAACATGTTACCAATCACAATCAGTATCTGTGGGATATGAAAATGATCAATCTGATGAGGGAAGGGAAATCCAGGCAATTGATTGATCTTTTACCAGATTTCACTGAACAAACAATGGCTGAGACCGAGGCTGGTTGTCTAACTTGGTTGATCAGTGCCCTTGGCTTCCCAGATTACGAAGCTGTGGTTCATGCCTATGGCACCGTAATCGGAACTGGAAATGCAATTGTAGGTTGGGATCCTAGACAGGCCAAGGTATGAGAGATGACAACGTACGCAAGGGGGTACTCGTACCAGGGATGCCTCATCCATATTTATGTCCTGAAAAGAATGAAGGCTGGCAGAGAGTAAGAGACGCCTACGACAAAGCCCGTAAAGAGATAGAAGAGACAGACGCTGAGATAATGGTGATCTACAGTACCTTCTGGCCTTCCATTCTTGGCCATCAGATACTGGCTTTTCCTGAACCAGAATGGACCTATGTGGATGAGGAATTCCATGATTTGGGCAGTATACCCTATAAATTCAGACTGGACCCTGAATTTGCTCAACTAGCTGTTGACAAGTGCAAGGAGCGCGGCCTCCACGCTCGTACGGTATCTTACTATGGATTTCCTATAGACACTGGCTCTATTCTGGCTCTCAAGTTGCTAAATCCAGACAATCGTTTACCGGCCGTTATCGTGTCCAGTAATATGTATGCTAACCGGGCCGAAACGATAGTTCTGGGTAAGTCTGTAAGAGATGCAATAGACGCCAGCGGAAAGAAAGCGGTAGTTGTTGTGATTTCAGCTCTATCAAATCGATTACATACTGTTGAGATAAAACCTGAAGACGATAAAATCCATTCACTTAAGGACCATGAATGGAATCTGAAATTCCTTGAATATCTTGATAAGGGAAGGTTAGAGGACGTTTCCCAATTGTCCCGTCAATTCCATGAAGAAGCACGTGTACCTAAGGTTGTCAGTTTCAAACCATTCTGGATTATGGCCTCTATGATGGGTCAAAGCAATTTGTATGAGGGGAATATTCTAGCCTATGAACCAGTATGGGGCACTGGTTCGGCTGTCGTAACCATGACTCCTGCTGAAGATACGGCCGGAGACCTGGAATATGATGAGGATGATCCCGAATTTTACAAGGGAGATCGTGAGGTTCTGGACTTCTATGAACAACCTGCGATGGGACCTTTAGAGGAAGAAGATGGCAATTAGAACTGATAAAGCTGCTAAACCAGTTGGAGCTTATGTTCATGCCAAGGAAGCTGGTGATCTGGTATTTCTTTCGGGAGTAGGCCCGCGGCATCCTGAAACTGATGAGATCCCGGATGGGATTGAAGCTCAGACACATGCGACTTTCAGTAACGTGATGGCAATCCTGGAAGCGGCGGGATTGAACATGTCAAATGTTATTGATATCATGGTCTTCTTGACAAATATGGAGAGGGATTTCAAGAAATTCAATTCGATATATGCACAATATTTAGAAGGTTATGAGACGACAAGGACCACAGTTGAGGTTGGTTCGTTACCGACTCCTATAGCGGTTGAATTCAAGGTAGTAGCGAAAAAATGAATTTCATTTTTCTGGCAATTAAAGAACATCCCTGGGGTCGTGTGATGCTTTCCCAACTTCTGGCTGCAGGATTCAAACCATCTCTGATTATCGAGGAATTCTCGGAGGGTGGCGAGCTTGAAAGAGAGAAATTCGAATTCAGAATAGGCACACATCCAATAGCCTCTACGATGGAATCCCAGGCTGCCAAACACGATATTTCTGTTGTTGAGGTTCCAATACATAATGATGAACATTGTATGGAATATATTGAGAAGGCTGGGCCTGAGTTGATTGTATTTGGGGGAACTCGGATAATCAGAGGAAAGATCCTGGAATATGGCGAAAGCCGAGGAGGTGTATTGAATTCACATCCGGGCCTTCTACCCGAATGCCGTGGTTCAGCCTCACCGGCTTGGAGTGTTCATGAGAACATCAAGATTGGTAGCAGTTGTCATATCTGTTCAACTGAGATTGATGCTGGTGATTTGGTAGGCAAGCGCGAGATTCCGGTTAGAAGAGGAGATGATTATCATGATATTTGCTACAAGACCTTGGTTGTGGCTTCAACCCTCATGGTAGAGTCTGTAAGGGCATATTCGGAAGGTAAGTTAGACCTAAAAAGAAGACCTCAAGGAAAAAGTTCCAATCCAGTATTCAGATATAATCCTGAAGTGGAGCAAGAGGCTATTCGTATACTGGAAAGGCAAACTTACGAACACTACGTGGATTAAACAAGTTTTAATTATAGGTATAAAATCGAATATTATGGCTATACTACGTCTCTTTGGATTATATTTCATGATGACCTTCCTGATGGTAATAGTGGGATTGGTCGTGGGAGCTTATTTTGGCGGCGATCCTTTTTCGGGAATGTTCATATTTCTGATCATAGCCCTAGCAATCAATATTTTCTCATATTTCTATAGTGATTCCATGGTTCTCAAGGCCTATGGTGCTCGGATAATAGAGAGGCAAGACAGTCCTAGATTGTATGGTATGGTGAAGAATATAGCTAATATTAATGAATTACCAATGCCACGTATTGCAATAGTTGAATCATCAACACCGAATGCTTTTGCAACGGGGCGCAATCCAAAGCATGCTGTGGTTGCTGCAACGACAGGATTGATGTCTATTTTGGATGATAACGAATTAGAGGGAGTGATGGCCCATGAGATGGCCCATGTCAAGAACAGGGATACCTTAGTGATGTGTGTTGCGGCGACCATTGCTGGGGCAATCGCTTTCGCAGCTCGAATGTTGTGGTGGAATAGTCTCTTTGGCCGTGGCCGTAATGTTCATCCAGCCTTGATGTTGTTAGTAATTCTTACGGCCCCCATTGCTGCCTTTCTGCTTCAGATGGCAGTTTCTCGAAGCAGAGAATTCCATGCAGATGCGACCGCAGCTAAATTGACAAACAAATCGTGGGCTCTGATTAGTGCCCTTAAGAAGTTGGAGTGGGAAAATCATAGAAAACCGTTGGATTGCGGTTCACCTAGTAACGCAGCCTTGTGTATTGTAAATCCACTGAGGGGAAGTGATTTCTTCATCAACATGTTCTCGACCCACCCTCCGATGGAAGCACGTATCAAAGCATTGGAAAAGCTGTGATCAGAGCCTCTCTGGTTATTATTGGGGATGAGATTCTCTCTGGTAGAACCGAGGACAAGAATTTAGCGTATCTTGCCCAATGGCTGGGTAAGTTGGGCATCCATCTTTCCGAGGTTCGGGTCGTCTTGGATGACGAATCAGATATAATTAAGGCCGTGAATTCCTTACGAAAAAAGTATGATTATGTGTTCACAACTGGTGGAATTGGACCTACACACGATGACATAACTACTGATAGTATAGCCAAGGCTTTTGGAGTCAAGACCCAGATAGATGACGAGGCCCTCATCAAGATGAAGAAATATTTGGCGGGCAAGGAACTGACCGAGCCCCTCCTCAAGATGCTCTACATACCTGAAGGTGGTGAGTTGATCTATAGTCCTGCCACTAAAGCCCCGGGTTACAAAATCGAGAATGTTTTCGTCATGGCTGGAATACCTTCGATAATGCAAGGCATGCTTGAAGGAATGTATGACTATCTTGAAAAGGGAGAAGTCGTACATTCGCGCTCGTTTGATATTTTTGTTGGTGAGAGTTTCTTTGCGGAGAAATTAACGAAAATTCAGGGTAGATTCACTGGATTGGATATAGGAAGTTATCCATTTTCACGCGATGGAAAATATGGTGCTACAATCGTCATCAGATCAGCAGACGAGAATAAACTGGATGTCTGTGAAAAAGAGATTCAGAGTCTGATTAAGGAATACTGATTTAGGTAATAGAGCCGATTTTTCCGACCGCTTTCTTGAGTGCTTCAATACTCCTGGCCATAGATCGGTTAATCTTCAATATTTCGTCTCTTTCCTTCTGCAATTTCTTTGCTTCTTGGAACAACCCTTTCATAAGCGCTTCAATGGTATTTCCGGTTTCATCGCAAGCTGGGCAGAAATCAAATAATTCTTTGTCACTTATAAAAATTTCACGTCTTACATAGTCTTCAAGTGTGGTTAACGACATAACCTGTCATTGGTTCTGTTTTAATATTTCTTTGGTCTCTATATTTTTAAGTATGAGAGTGTATATTCATATCAGACAATGCCATTGTACTCTCACAGTCGGTTAGGGACTTATGAAAATTGCCCATTTCAATATAAATTACGTTATGTGGACAGAGTCAAGCCGGCTTTGGGTAATAGCATTGAATCTTTTATGGGGCGTATGGTTCATGATGCTTTGGAATGGTTGTACAAATTAGCACGTGATTCCAATATCGTTTCCAAAGATTCTTTATTGAATAAATATGACCAACTCTGGATTGACAATTGGCAGGATGATATTCGTGTTGTTAAGAAGGATCTGACGGCCGAGAATTTCAAACAGACTGGAAGCAATTGTCTGAAGATGTACTATGAGAGTTATCATCCTTTTGATCAAGCAATAACGATTGGTTTAGAGGAACGGATGATGATTGACCTTCCGGAAGGCAAGAAGATGCAGGGGTATATTGATCGTCTGGACAAATTGGGAGAGGGTCATCTTGCAGTTCATGATTACAAAACATCTAACCGTGTTCCTCCTCAGGCCAAGGCCGATCAGGACCGACAATTAGGGCTGTATGCGCTCGCCGTCCATCAGCGTTATCCCGAGGTTGAGAAAATCGATTTGGTCTGGCACTATGTTCGCTTTGATGAAGAAGTCAGGTCAAGTCGTACACAAGCCCAATTGGACAAGATGGTTGATTCAACGGTTTCCTTAATCAAGAATGTTGAAGCGGCTACGGACCTCAAGGACTTTCCAACCAAGACCAGTATCCTCTGTGACTGGTGTGAATACAAGCCCCAGTGTCCTGAATTCTCACATCAATTTGCATCCAAGAGCGATATGCCTACACTTGATACTGCAAATATGACTGCGGCTCAGGCAGCTGAAACGGTAGATAAGTTAGTAGAGTTGAAAGACAAAAAGAAGAGTATGTCGGCAGATATGGATGCAATGATTGCCACTTTAGAAAATAAATTGATTAATTATTCCAAAGAGTCAGGTCATAGGTCAGTTTTTGGTAAAGATCACAAGGCAAGTTTCAGAGAATCCGACAGCATGAAAATTCCTGATAAGAAGGACTTGAGAAGATATGAACTGGAATCGACCCTCCAAGAGATGAAATTATGGGATGATTTACAAGAGATGTCAGCTTATAGACTAAAGTCAAAGCTAAAATCTGGAGATTTGTCATCAGAGCAAAAAACAGCAATTATAAAATATATGGATACAGACTCCTCAACAAGCGTTAGTCTGAAAAAATTATGAATGTTTGGCATTTTTATGTGGTTTCGCTCCTTTCGCTGAAATTTTGTGGAAGCTATTTTGTCAGGAGTCTGGTTTGAGCGAGACCGTAAATTCCAGTATCAGGGATGTCCTTGACCCTCGTAATACAAAATTGAACGTGATGCTGGTTTTCGTCCCTTTGGCCTTCTATTTTGAGTTTGAAGGCTCTCATGGACCCGCATTCATAGTTTCCATGCTTGCAATAATGCCCTTGGCTTTTTTGATGGGTAAGGCAACGGAGGAGATAGCATTACGCACCAGTCAATCCATAGGGGGTCTGTTGAATGCTACCTTTGGTAATGCTGTAGAGATGATAATCGCTGGTCTTGCCATATATACGGCATATCAGAACCCGGAAGTCTCAGAAACCATGATCCAGATTGTTCAAGCATCCTTGATTGGTTCTATACTTGGTAATCTTCTGTTAGTTTTGGGTCTAGCCTTTGTTTGGGGAGGAATGCATCATGCGACTCAGAATTTTTCCTCAAGAGCCTCTCAGGTCAATGGTTCCTTGTTACTCCTTGCATTGGTAAGTATGGTCATACCTGAAATGTACAGTAGCAGTACCGACGGAACAGCAATTGAGGAATTATCACACTATACCGCGTTGTTACTCTTGCTGATTTATTTTATGCAACTGCTGTTTCAGTTTAAAACTCATTCAGAAATTTATGCAGCAGAAGGTCAGCATGATGAAGTTGTTGAGATGTCTTACCGAGATTCGATTATACTCCTGGTAGGTTCAACACTATTTGTTGCTTTTATGGCTGAAATCCTTGTTGGTTCCATATCTCACGCTGCTGAAGAATACCATATTCCGACGCTGTTTATCGGGGTTATTCTAGTCCCATTCTTCGGCAATGCGGCTGAACATTTCACCGCAGTAATTGTGGCCGGTAAGAACAAAATGGATTTAGCCGTAGGTATTGCAATAGGTTCCAGCATTCAAATCGCTCTTTTTGTCACACCCCTTATGGTTCTGATGGGCTGGGCTTTGGGAGTACCTATGACTCTACAATTTGGTTCATTCGAAACACTTGTTACTTTTTTAGCAGTTCTGGTGGCAAATTTCATAATCCAGGATGGAGAGTCAAATTGGCTGGAAGGAGCGATGTTGTTGATTACGTATGGAATAATTGCACTCGCCTTCCTTTTTCTATAGGGGATGGCTGATTTGGGTGAATACACTAATCGATTGGTTGAATCTACGAGTCCCTATTTGCTTCAACACGCACATAATCCAGTGGACTGGTATCCCTGGTCGAAAGAGGCACTGGATCTGGCCAAGAAAAAGCAGGTCCCGATTCTACTTAGTATAGGTTATTCAGCTTGCCACTGGTGCCACGTAATGGAGAAGGAATCGTTCGAAAATGAACAAACCGCCGAGCTTATGAATTCCAGTTTTGTGAATATTAAGGTCGATAGAGAAGAGAGGCCAGATATAGATGAGACCTATATGGCCGCTACCCAGGCCATGAACCGGGGCCAAGGAGGTTGGCCGATGACGGTGTTTCTTACTCCCGAGTTGAAACCATTTTTCACAGGAACCTATTTTCCACCTCAGGATGCATACGGCCGGCCCGGATTTCCTACAATTCTTCAGAGGATTGCTGAATTATGGAAGACCAAGAGGGCCGATTTGCTGTCGCAGGCCGATTCTATTGTCAACCATTTGAATACAAGCGTCAGTCAATCATCCTCAATAGATGATACAGTTAACCAAAGAGCAATCGAATCCTGGAAATCCAGTCACGATAAGATTTGGGGCGGTTTTGGTCCGGCCCCTAAATTTCCAAATTCGGGTGCAATTCTGCATTTGTTGTATGATTATGTAATCAACGGCAATGAGGAATCTCTAGAACCAGCCGTTAAAACATTGGATGCCATGTATGAAGGAGGAATATACGACCATATCGGAGGCGGTTTTGCCCGTTATTCAGTCGATGAGAAATGGTTAGTCCCGCATTTCGAGAAAATGCTCTATGATAACGCTCAATTAATGGAAGCCTATCTCGTTGGCTATCAAGTCACAGAAAATCCAGAATACCTGAAGGTCATTGAACAAATATTTGAATGGTTGAATGATGAGATGATAGATCCGAATGGAGGTTTTTATTCTTCCATGGATGCTGATTCAGAAGGAGTTGAAGGTAAATACTATGTTTGGACAAAGTCTGAGATAAAGAAAATCCTGCCAGAGAAAGATGCCAAGATATTCTGCCAATATTATGATATTACAGATGGAGGTAACTGGGAAGGAACGTCCATTCCTCACCTGATATTGAAGAAGGATTCAATTTGCAACATCCTCAAGATATCTGAAGAAGAACTTACCCATTCTTTGGAAAAATCAAGACAGATTGTGAAGCAGCATAGAAGTTTGAGGATTCCACCTGGAACGGACGACAAGATAATCGTGTCCTGGAATGGTCTGATGATAAGTACCCTGGCCAAAGCCTCTTACGTTTTGGGTAAGCCAGAATATTTTGAGGCTGCGTCCAAGTCCACATCTTTTATTTTGGATCGAATGTCGAAAGAGGATGGAACACTTTACAGGACATACAGGAATGATTTGGCACACATAGACGCTTTTGCCGAGGATTATTCCTTCTTTGGCAATTCACTGATTGATATGTATGAATCAAGTTTTGACCCCTTCTATTTGGAGCAATCCAAGAGATTTGCAGATATTCTGGTTGAAAACTTTTTAGAAAAAGGCAATTTTAGGCAGTCTCTATCCAAAAATATAATAATTAATCAGAGAAATAGCATGGATAATGCCACACCTTCCTACAATTTCAGGAGTTGTTTACTATTAATACGACTGTATTTCTACTTTGGCGTCAAGAAATACAAAGAAATTGTAGAAAAAATCCTGCAAAATCATGGAAAATTGATAAAAGAACACCCTTCTGCTCATTCAACAGCCCTTTTTGTGTATAATTATTTATCAAAAGGTCCATTAGAGATTGCAATAATTACTAAAAACAGCGAAAATAGCCTTTCAGAGGTACTTAAAGGCCATTTATTACCTTATAAAATCGTCGCATCTTCTGTTTCTGGACTTGATATCCCTCTTATTTCAGATAAAAAGATGTTAAAGAATACTCCAACAGCTTATATTTGCAAAGATTATGCTTGTAAGAATCCCATAACTGATCCCGATGTCTTGGACAAATCCCTAAAATCACATTATCGCGGATAAAACATAAGCATTATATGTACACCGGTAGATTTTGGTAAGCCCCGGCTGCCGGAGAGAGTCTATTTCATTTTCCCTCATATCCCACCCGGGGCAACCCGATACAATGCCGGCTGTATCTCTAGAAAAAGCAAAAGCTGTTATCTCCGAGTTCACTTTAGTCCAGAAGAAAACAAGTTTTGATACGCTTGAAGTTGGATATGAAAACTACACCAAGTTCATCAATGAATTCTGGACTGCCAAACAGAGGCAGGCTAATTCAATCCATGAGATATCATATCGTGCTTGTTACAAACCACAACTACCGAGATTTTTCATCGATATCTTCACTAAGTCTGGAGATGTGGTCTATGACCCGTTCGCTGGACGAGGAACTACACTGATCGAAGCAGCATTGATGGGGCGCAATATAGTCAGTAATGATGTTAATCCACTGAGTCAATTACTCACTGAACCTCGACTCAATGTTCCAACCCTGGACCAGATAGAGGAGCGTCTGGATGAAATTCAGAGTGTAGAGTCCAGAGCAGACATCGACTTGTCGATGTTCTATCATAACGATACTGAATCCGAAATCGTTTCTTTAAGAAATCAACTGGATAATTCCAGCCATGTGGACAACTGGATTAGGATGGTTGCCACTAATAGATTGACAGGTCATTCAGCCGGATTTTTCTCAGGATATACTTTACCACCTAATCAGGCTGCCAGCCAGAAAAGCCAAATCACTATCAATGAAAGGCTAGGTATAACTCCTGCCTACAAGAATACCAAAGAAATAATACTGAAGAAATCAAAGAGCCTTCAACGTAATCTGAATTCGAGAATTATTAAACAATTAAGGGAGATAGGATCATCGGCCATTTTTTCCAGCCGGGATTCACGAACTACATCTCATATTCCTAACGAATCAGTTAATCTTACGGTCACCTCACCTCCTTTCCTGAATATAGTAAGATATGCAGATGATAATTGGTTAAGATGCTGGTTCAATTCCATTGATGTTTCCGTGGTTGAAAGGAAAATAGCATTGTGCCGAACAGTCGAGTCTTGGTCGGATATGATAGGCAATGTTCTTGATGAGCTTTATCGCATTACTGTATCTGGAGGCTGGGTTGCCTTCGAGGTTGGAGAAGTAAACAACGGTAAGATAAAATTAGATGAATATGTCGTACCTTTAGGTCTTGAATCTGGTTTTGGTTGTGCTGGAATCATGGTCAATTCACAGGATTTTACCAAGACCTCGAATATCTGGGGAGTCGATAACATGAAGACAGGAACTAATACAAATCGTATAGTTCTCTTGAACAAACCTAAATAAAGCGAGGGAATATTAAACACCAATGCAGAAATTTCTGTCTTTAGTCATAGCTTTTCTGGTCACTCCAGCACTTGGTGGATGCCTTGAGCCTGAAGACAATAGAGTTGTTATTGAAGAGCCAACCATATTCGATTTTGGGCGTCCCCAACCAATCACTACCTGGTACCACTATCCTGGAACAATAGCTGAACCATGGGCTGTAGATGCAACCAATCCATCAGCAGTTCTGGATGCTAATATTACTGCTAACCTGACAGGTGATAATATTCCATATTTCACCAATGCAACCTATTATGGTACTGGTTTCGACACCTTCGAACCAACTATTGGTGTTACAAGTTCAGGTGCAATGTTTTTTACTAATTATAATGGAGCTGGTCAGGGTACACACATTATTCGTTCGCAGGATCAAGGTCAGTCGTGGGAAGATGTTGGACCTTTTTTGGGAGGAGATGATGGAGGTACAGGACAAACACCAAATTCAAATGATCCTTACATCTATGTTGACAAATTCACAGATAGGTTAGTTAAATTCGACATGCATGCACTTGCAGTAATCAATGTTGAGTATTCGGATGATGATGGTGAGACATGGAGCACTCCTTTTCCAACTCATGGATATGCCGTCCCTCAGGATCATCAGAGCATTGCCTCGATGCCACATTCTAATGCAATTTCAGGGGAGGTAGTCTATGTCTATTGCATCAACACGGGTTCTTCTGGAGCTGGGCCTCAATGTTCACGCTCTCTGGATGGTGGCCATATCTGGGATGCTCAGAAACCAGGTTATCCTACAGGTACATCACAGTGTTCAGGTCTTCACGGACATGTTGCAGGGAGCATTGATGGAACAGTATACCGAGGTAATCCTTCTTGCGACGGTCCTGCAGTATATCGTTCACTTGATGGAGGACACACTTGGACCGAGCATACTATCACAACTGAGATAGGGATGCACCCAGCTCTTCAGCATGCTCATGAGGTCGCTACTGCAGTGGATGATGAGGGGAACCTCTATGCAACTTGGATCAGTGATGGTTTGATGCCCTGGTATGCTTACTCCAGAGATCAAGGAGATACCTGGAGTGAACCGATGATGATTGCGGCTCCAGGCGTGACAGAGACCGGTTTCCCTACTATTTTTGCAGGTTCGGAAGGGCGCGTCGTTCTCGGTTATATTGGAGAAGTTAATGATGTGGCAACCAATGCTTCGAACAGTGGTTGGTCAGGTTATATGGCAATTATGACCGATGCATTTGCTGAAAATCCTCTAATTACAAGTGTAGCTGTTAACCATCCAGATGATCCACTTGACGTCACCTCAGATTGTGGCGGTGTACGCTGCGGTGGCTTCGGTGATTTTATTGATGTTGAGCTTGATGACGAAGGCCGCCCGTGGATTGCTCTTGCCCATAATACGGCGGGTTTTGAGGAAGCTATTATTGGAACACTAACGG